>JACCDR011638890.1_pt1 | contig 123567 bp, 92 predicted proteins | sample 7446431 | NCBI WGS metagenome assembly JACCDR01 (sample SAMN15323443, study PRJNA562643) | freshwater metagenome | isolation source: river surface water | place: USA:Blue River Watershed | collected 2017-08-17
GCACAAACCTCGGTGTTGGATGATGGAAATACCGACTGAGTACACGTACGTGAAAGTGTTCGACGGTGAGGTCAGGTTCTACCCCAGCAAGTAGGATCTCAAGATCCTGATTCACTACCGCCGCTTCCCTGGTGGTAGATAGACAAAGGCCGCTCCAAAGAGCGGCCTTCTTCGTATCTGGCTCTGTTATCTTTAGAAATCGGCTGTCTCACTCTGCTCTTTTGAGGTGAAGGTATCGATCCGGTTGATATCGCGCGGGAATAGTGTTGCTTCCTTCACATTTGCTACCCCACAGAACTTTGCCGTGAGACGTTCGAGACCCATACCGATTCCGCCGTGTGGTGGAATACCGTGTTTGAAAGCTTGAAGGTAAAACTGGAACTTGTCAGGATCAAGTCCTTTACTCTTGATGCGTTCGACCAAATCTTCGTATTGGTGGACTCGTTGACCACCAGAGCACATCTCGAGACCACGGAAAAGCAAGTCAAAACTACGGGTGAATTCAGGGCAGGCTGGATCAATGTGCGTATAGAACGGACGTTTGCTGGTTGGGAAATGAGTTACAAAGACGAAGTCTGAGCCGAGGTGCTTGTTTGCGTATTCACAAAGGAAGCGCTCGTCTTCTGGTTCGAGGTCTGGCTCTTTGGTTTTATCAACCCCCGTTTCTTGTTTAATGAGCTCTTGTGCCTCACGGAGTGTCATGACTGGAAAGGCTTCTGGTGCGAGGGCGAGCGGTTGACCTAGAAGTGTGAGCTCATGCGCACAGGTTACATTCACATGAGTCACGATTGCTCGCATGAGACCAGTGACAAGTGTGATGACGTCAGTGTGGTCTTTGATGAAAGCCATCTCAAGGTCGAGCATTGAGATTTCTGAGAGATGTCGAGTCGTTGCGCTTTTTTCAGCACGGAAGGTTGGTCCGACCGCAAATACCCGTTCGAAAACACCTGCCATGATTTGCTTGTAGAGCTGTGGGCTCGTGGCAAGTGAGGCCTCCACTCCCTTGAAGTACTTCACCTTGAAAACTTCTGCACCACCTTCGGCGTCACCACCAACAAGCTTAGGCGCTTGGAACTCGACGAAGTCTTGGCTATTGAGATAGGCTCGATACGCTACGAGTATTTCTGCCTGCACTTTAAAAATAGCCCGCTCATGTTCTCGGCGAAGTGTGATCGGTCGATAATCAAGAAGCGTATCAAGGTTAAGGTCAGCGTCCTCAGCAAAGGGGAGCGGTTCTGCTTCAGCGAGTATTTCGATATGAGTAATCTCGAGTTCTATATCACCGTTTTGTACTTTATCGTTCCGCATTTTTTCAGGCCGTTCATTTACAATACCGGTGACCGCAACGACAAAGCCTGCCTTGAGTGTCTTTGCGACCTCCAGTACTTCCGGCTTACCAAAAACAACGCCTTGGACGATGCCAGTACGGTCACGGAAGTCAAAGAAAGCCACTTTACCTTGATCGCGCGCGACATCGACCCAAGCTTGAATGGTGATTGATTTACTAACGGCGGTTTTGAGTGTGGTAATGAGAGTTCTTTCCATGGTGTGTATGAGTTAGATATTCTGAGAAACGAAAGCGCCTCTACAGATTTTTCGTTTCTCCCTCGATCTTGTCGAGGGGAACGGTTGATAAATCTGTAGGGGCGGTTTTCAAGGAGAAGACCGCGGTACCACCCTACTTCCCCACTGTATGCAGTGTGGGCGCTCAGTCTGCGCTTTATCGGGCGCTCCCGGAGGGTTCTACTCCCCTTCCTAGAGTCAAAAAAGGCTCTAGGAAGGCTTTTTTCCCTCACCTCGGTGGTGTCAGCCACGTCAGCGGTTTACCGTCGATTATACAGGTTTATGGTCGGGGGTCAAAACGTATGTAATAGAGTATTTAACTCTATTCATTAAGTTTTCGGATCGCTGCGCTTACTAAGCTACCGTTGAGTGCTCGATAGTCTGATTCGGTAAGATCGGGATTTCTAACTGCCTCAAAAGCAGTAGTAATAGTCTCTCGATCAAGTACACTGCCGATTTTTTCTATGAGTTGGGCGAGTTCTAACTCACGGCGTTGCGTGAAGGAAAGGTTTTCTGTGGCAATAGATTTGAATTTCGTATAGTAGTTTCCTTCGTAAGTTACGGCAGCTTGGTAGTGCGTGTGGTAATCTGGACCCTCAGGGTTCCGTTCACGGTAAAACGCAGCCTGTACTTGATCATATCCATACAGCAAGTCTTCAAGACGGATCTCGCTACGTTTGTATTTGTCTTCAAGGAGCGTAATTGCTCGAAGATAGTGATCGAAATCGACTGGCTCATGGGGACTAGTAGGGAGACCTTCCATATAGTGGTGTTTATAAACGAGTGCCTATTTTCGTGCGCACTTGCTCCATCTTAATCTGTGCCTGTGCGTGCGCACGAGCAGCGCCGTCTTGGAGGATTTGTTTGACTGCCTCATCGGTGATGTTCGCACGTTTATCACGTAACGGAGAGAGATACACATCAAGGTCTTCAATGAGCGCGTCCTTAAGGTTTTTGTATTTACCCTTATGCTCTTCGTAGAGCGTGGCGAGTTCAATGTCGGTTTTGAGGAGTCTGTGAATTGAGTAGACATTCTCGGGGCGTTCACCTGAAGAATCAGTAACGATACTCATAACAGCCTTCTGAATTTCTTCACGCGAGCCAAAGAGTGGGATGGTATTTTTATAACTCTTACTCATTTTCTGTCCATCGGTACCAGGAACTACACCGACTCCTTTCAGGATCATTTCCTGTGGAGGGGTAAAGGTTTCACCATAGGCAAGATTAAATTTATTGGCCGCTTCACGTGCGTATTCAATGTGTTGACGTTGATCTTCCCCTACTGGTACTACTTCGGCATCGTAAAGTAGAATATCAGCCGCCATGAGCATTGGGTAATTAAATAGCCCAGCTGAAGCTTCGATGCCCTTTGCTACCTTATCTTTGTACGCGTGTGCTTGCATGAGGAATGGTACGGTAACAAGACATTCAAATACCCAAGCGAGTTCCGTGTGCTCGGGTACATCAGATTGCTTGAAGATAATGGCTTCCTTCGGATCTACGCCCGCAGCAATATAGTCTTTTACAACATCAATGATGGTGCGTCTAAGAAGCATTCCATCCCGCACGGTTGTGAGCGAGTGAAGGTCTGCAATCATGAGATAGCTCTCATACTCATGGTAGGTGTCAGCGAAAGGTTTTAGGGCACCAAAGTAGTTTCCAATATGGAGAGTGCCAGACGGTTGTAGTCCAGTGAGTAGTCTTTTTTTTGCCATAGGTATGCTGATCATAGTATCAGAAATACCGTGAGTGCGAAAATCACATAATAAGGGGGAGCTCAATCGTGAATCGAGAACCCTTACCCTCTCCTTCAGAGTGCGCAGTGATGGTGCCGCCCATGGCCTCGGCCATTTTAAGAGCTACGTAAAGTCCAAGACCTGTTCCCTTCACGTTGACGGTATTAGCAGATTTACCCCGTTCAAATTTTTGGAAAATACTGTGGAGCGTTTCGGAGTCCATACCGATTCCGGTATCTACAATATCTACATAAATGCGCTTTTGTGTTTTATCATCCCGAACTACCACATTAATGGTGCCCTTTGGTGTGTACTTAAGGGCGTTGCTGATGAGGTTGTGGAGAATTTGCTGTATCTTTCCTGTGTCGGCATGGATTACTCCCTTAGAAGTCATATTTGTGCGGAAGATAAGTACAAGACCTTTGCGGAGCGCTTCTGGGCGAATATCGTCAGCAATGTATTCGACCGTCTCTCTCAGGTTGAAGTCACTAAGACTGTATTTCATATTTCCAGATTCAATCCGTGAGACGTTAAGGAAGTCTTCAATAGCCTCAGCCATGAATCGTGCAGATTGTTCCATGCGCTCTAAGGGTTCGAGCATTCGTTGCGGGATTGTCCCATAGTTACCTTCACGCAGTAGTGAGGCGTAGCCAGCAATAGAAGTGAGTGGACTACGGAGTTGGTGTGAAGCGATAGATACAAATTCAGACTTTTGTTTATCCATTTGAGTTAACCGCGCATTCGCTCGTTCTAGTTTATTTGCAAGGTTTTCGATTTGTTCACGCTGTTTTATTTCTTTTTGAGTGGTGCGTACAATAAGGAGGCCGAATACACAAACAAAGATTAGTACTACAATACCAACCGTTCGGTAGGTATTGATGTCGGTGATGAATAACGTTGAAAAATTAAGCGCCACCAGAGCAAAGACGAACGCAACGGTGCTGAAGAGTTTAATTTTAAACGTGGCGAATTTAATAATACTGTAGGAGAAAATGCTTAAGAAGATTGGCACAGTAAAGAGCCCGATGTGGGCAAATTGCCAGTTCCCGGTTGCACTGCCTAGAATATTGCCAATAGAAAACATGAGGAGCAGACAGGTAATCCCTAACGTGAGCGTAATAATCTCTTTTTTTCGCACTGATTGGCGATACATCTCAATACCCGAGATTGCGATTATCCAGAGCAAGATTACTATTTCAATGCCATAGGTATAGTACGTAGCCAGCGGACCTTCGAGACTTAAACATGAGACTTCATCAAATGCGTAGAGCATTAACTTTGTTGGTACAAAGATAACAACCGGTAGATAGAGAAGCGCAATAATGAGATTTGCATAGAAGACTGGAGCCCTGTTCCGTAGCAGAGCGTACATAAGGTAAAAGGCGCTGATATAGATAATCGGCTCAACCAAAATTTGCATTGACCAAACAAAGGTAATGACGTCGCCCCTGTTACTTGCCCAGAAAATAGAGTCGAGTAATACCCATATCGAGTAACTCAAGGTAAGTAAAAAAAGAGAACGGTTAGGTAAGCCGTTAAAATTCTTATAGAGAATAAACGAACCTAGAAAAAGAATTATCAGCGCAATCGGAAGATGTGAGTAATATACGATACTTGGAACGGCGTCAGAAAATATGAGCCAGTCAGGTGTAGGTAGATCGCAGAAGCCCGGATGTAGATGAGAACTCATTTTTAGTGTGACAAATTATTTTACTTTATTGTATAGTAGATTCTGTTCAGCTTAAATTTATTTATGTGGTTATGTTATTGGTAAAAACAGTTATAAAAGAAGTAGAAGGAAAAGGATTGGGTTTATTTGCAGCAGAGCATATTCCAGCAGGTACAGTAACGTGGGAATACAATGAGATGTTTGACCCCTCATACACTGAAGATCAGTTTCAGTCTCTACCGGAAGTGGCGAGAGATTGGTTCATGACTTATGCGTATTATGATCATGTGCGGAACTATTATGTCCTTTGTGCCGATAATGAGCGCTATATAAATCACTCTGAAAACCCGAATATCGATGCAACACCAGATCGTGAAGTTGCTGCGCGTGATATTCAGGTTGGTGAAGAGATGACTAATGACTATACAGCATACGAACACGATTGGTTTGAGCGCCGAGGGGTGTCACGAGAAAGTTTTGTATCGTAGATTAAAGAGTCTACAACTCAATGTAAAAATGCCCTTCTGGGCATTTTTACATTGGTATAACTAAGTAATCGTTAAATACAAAGACTCTGTAGTAGCTGGCTACGACAGACATGAAAATCAGTATGGTGAGTGCATAAATCAAGTACCTAGATTTCCTGTCCATACAAGGGAGTTTATGAGTAAATATTCTCTGTCGGGTAGTTCATACCACGCCTTTGAATGTAAACGTCGTGTCTCGAAAACTTGAACACCTCACGGAATTGGTTGATTAGCTGATCAGTGTTTAGATCATTTTGGCACGTGTAGACATCAATGGTTACGAAGCCTCGTTTGGGGAACGTGTGGAAGCTTATATGGCTTTCGGCTATGAGGACAAAGCCGCTCAGTCCACCTGGATCCTTACGGTTTTTTGGGCCCACTTCTACCACTGTAGGACTGCTTATAGTATGCATACCTAATTGTTTTGGTATCTCATTCAAACAATCCTCCAAAGCTGACTTGTCTGCTAGTAAGGACTCGTCTGCTTCATAAGCATCGATCATTAGGTGTATACCGAATGTTTCTGTGTTATCTGACATACGTGTGATTTTACCACATGCACAATGTAGTTTGTGTTTTTTCTACACCACTTGTCGTGCATTAGGCTTGAGACAGTGCAAACAGCAGGGTGGCTACTACCCCAAGAAACCAAAGCGCCTTCGGTAAGGTTAATCGTTCGCTCGGAAGCTTCTCGGTGGTAAAACTGAGGCCCCATAACCATTGTTGTTTGGTGCCAGCCAATTCCATACGCTTGCGCAGTCTATAGAGGCAAAGGGATAGAATAAAGACAGGAATAATATGTGCTCCAGTTATAAGATTAACGAGTGTTGGATCAGCTCCTGAGAGTGCAAAAAATTCAAAGTAGTACACCATCATACCGATCACCTCAACAATCAGGATCGGAACAAGGAAGATTTTTATTGTTGGCCAGCTTTCAATAAAGATACCCCGGTTAGTTTTCGAGAGCATTAATCGTGATCCTGCCGCAAAGCCGATCCAATAAAATGGTTGCAGTGCGAGGGTTATCATGACAGATGACTCAGCGTCGCGGAGTAACGTTGAACTTAAAAGCATGTAGCAAACAATTGCGGCTATCATTTTTATAATCTCTCCAACTCGTTCCAAACGAAATGCTTCCTGGCCAGTCGTGAAATATTCAAATCCGATCATAGTTAGAACCGCCAATACGATAGCGACTCCAAAAGATACTGAGAGATTGCTTTGCGCTAAGCCAGAAAGAATACTGTCATGGAGCGGCAATTGTTTCAGTGCTATTGTTGCGAGGAAGATAAAGATTGGTACTGCGGCGAGCCACATTGCGACCGCTGTTTCATTAACATTTTGATTTTTATCCGGAATAAAGAGCCGGAAATAGTGTCGCATTACTTGAATGTTGATGGCGCCGACGATAATCATTAGTAGCCCCGATGGCCATAGGAGTGATATGCTCAGATCTAAGAGTTCACGAATAGTGACTTCTAAAACTGTGCTGTATAACACCCACGTGATTCCGGTTGCGGTGAGGCCGAATGTTGCACCTGCAACTGATGAGACAAGCCAGGCGTGATCGGGTCTATTTTTGTAGCAGTCACCCATCATGAGTCGGTCAAATAGAATCATCAGACTCAGACTGAGTGAACTGATAACGGCTGATAGGATTGCGAGACTCATGGAATGTGTGTCAGATAATTATACGAGAAATAGGACAATAATTGGTGCCAAGAGCCACCAGAAAAAGTGTTCACTCGAACCGAAGAGAGTTTGGATTGGTGTGCCGGGGTGGATAAAGTCGGTGACCGGAAGCACGTGGTAACTAAAAGCAAGGATAAGACCAGATCCAACAAGAGCAAGGAGTAATTTTTTCCAGAAACCTTCGAACGCACCCTCATAGTCGTCACCAGGAATATGTCTGCGAAAGAGAAAAAATGCAGTGAGCGTGAAGCCAATAAATATCCCAATAAGTGTGAGTGCATCACGGCCCCCGTTCTCGTTCTGTAGAATCGAATCGGCATACGGAAATTCAACGGTAAACAGGAGCGCTAAGTAGAGTGAAAAAATAATTGTGATAAGCGCGTAGCGTCCCTTCCACATACCAATAACCAGCAGTAATGAGAACACGATAATCAAATACAATGATTCTTGTGCGACAGAGAGAATATACGCCGTATCCATACTTATATACTCTAAAGTATAGAGTATATACGTTGAGTACGCTGTACCGTGAGGTGCATAGTCGAATGTCTCTGAGGGTATAGAAAAATCCGCCAAAGGCGGATTTTTCTATACCCCCTCTTCGCGGAGTTCTGTGATGAGTTGCTCTGCCTTCTTAGAGAGTTTCTTTGGTAGAGCGACACTTACTTTGATCAAGAGGTCACCTCGAGCTCGGTCGCTTGGTACCCCCTTTCCTTTTACACGGAGCGATTCACCGTGTGAAATACCGGCCGGTATTTTTACTTCAATGGTACCGTCGAGAGTCTCGACTGAGTGGGTGCCGCCAAGGAGTGCGTCTGAAAGTCGAACTGGTAGATTAATAATCAGGGTTGTACCATCACGCTTAATGGTGGGGTGTGCTTCTACCTGAACTTTAATGTAGAGATCACCAGGTTGTCCGTGTGGCATTGCTTCTCCTCGTCCTGGCATACGGATAACTTCTCCGTCTTCAATACCAGCCGGCACTTTAAACTTAATCTCCTCTTGTCGACGAGTTATCCCGGTACCAGCGCAGTGTCCGCAACGCTCTTTTGGAACTTCGCCACGTCCATGACAGACGCTGCATTCTCGGACAGTGGTGAAGCTACCCATAATACTCTGACGTGTTTCGCGGATCTTTCCATTTCCGCCACAAGTGACACAGGCGGTCATACCGGCACCTGTTTTGGCTCCGGTACCTGAACACTGCTCACAGAGCATGTTCTTCGTGATCAGGACACTTCGCTCGGTACCAAATACAGCCTCCTTAAAGCTGAGATTGATCTCGATTGAGATATCTCGCCCCCGCGTTTGTCGTTGAGGTCTGGCACCACCAAAGCCGAAGTTTTCGAAGATGTCATTAAGATCAAACTCAAAAGACTGCCCGTTACCAAAGCCGCCCTGAGTGGCAAAGTCTGCCCAGGAGAATCCAGCGCCTGGTCCGGCGGCTCCACCGCTAAAGGCGTGGCCGTAGTTATCATACTCCGCCTTCTTTTTGTCGTCACCGAGCACTGCATATGCTTCGGTTATTTCTTTGTATTTTTCCTCATCCCCCGTCTTTTTGTCTGGGTGATACTGGGCAGCAAGCTTACGGAAGGCCTTTTTTACCTCTTCTTTCGAAGCCCCTTTTTCTAGGCCTAAAATGGCGTAATAGTCTTTCATACGTGGAATGGAATAGGGCTAATAATGAGCCGATTATGCCACGTTTTGCCGTTCGCGCAAGCAGCTACTTGGCTGGCTCACTGGGCTCATCTTTAGTCACTTCTGCGTCTCGTACACCATCGGATTGAGTGTCAGAAGCTGCGTGTTCTGCAGCTGCCTTCTGCATAATCTCGCCGATCTTTTGAAGGGCTGTAGAAAGGGCTTCGGTTTTACTTTCGATCTCGCTTCGGTCAGCTTTTTCAATTGAGGATTTGAGTTCAGTGATCTTGTTTTCGATCTCAGTCTTGGTTTCGGCTGGAATTTTATCCCCATGCTCTTTGATAGACTTCTCAGCGGTATAGAGTAGCTGTTCAGCGGTGTTCTTCGCTTCAATGAGTTTCTTTTTCTCTTCGTCTTCTGAAGCATGATCTTCTGCCTCCTTCTTCATTCGTTCGATATCAGCCTCTGAAAGACCTGAGCTCGCCTCGATGCGAATTGACTGGACTTTGCCGGTTGATTTGTCCTTTGCCGTTACATTAAGGACACCGTTACTATCGACATCAAAGGTTACTTCAACCTGAGGGACTCCTCGAGGAGCTGGTGGAATACCGTCAAGAACGAATTTTCCAAGTGACTTGTTATCGCCTGCCATCGGTCGTTCGCCTTGAACGATATGAATCTCGGTTGATGTCTGATTATCTGCTGCCGTTGAGAAGACCTGCTGCTTTTTTGTTGGGATGTGTGTGTTCTTCTCGATGAGTTTTGTGTTAACTCCGCCCATAGTTTCAATTCCGAGAGAAAGTGGGATTACGTCAACAAGCGTAATGTCCTGAACATCACCTTGGAAGATACCTGCCTGGATCGCAGCACCCAGCGCGACTACTTCATCTGGGTTAATTGTTTTGTTTGGATCTTTACCGAAGAGATCTTTAACAGCCTTCTGTATAGCCGGCATACGAGTTTGCCCACCGACCAAAATGATTTCATCAATATCCTCCTTCTTAAGTCCGGAAGCTTCTAGTGCGCGCTTCGTGATCTCGATTGATTTATCGACGTATTCGTGGGCAAGCTCTTCAAGCTTTGCGCGGGTTAGCTTAATCAGCAAATGCTTCGGACCGTGCGCATCTGAAGAAATGAACGGAATGTTAATCTCTGTTTCAGCGGTGGTAGAGAGTTCGTGCTTTGCCTTCTCAGCTGACTCATCAAGACGTTGTAGGGCGAGCTTATCTTTACTAAGATCAATACCTTCTGATTTACGAAACTCCTCAATGAGAAAACGAACAATTTCTTGGTCGATATCACGACCTCCCATATGTGCGTCACCATCAGTAGATTGTACTTCTACAACATCATCGCCAACCTCTAGTACCGTAACGTCAAAGGTACCACCGCCGAAGTCGTACACGACAATCTTCTCGTCCTTTTTCTTATTGAAGCCATAGGCTAAAGCAGCGGCTGTTGGTTCGTTGATAATACGCTTTACCTCTAGTCCAGCAATCTTTCCTGCATCCTGCGTAGCCTTTCGTTGGCTGTCGTTGAAATAGGCCGGAACGGTAATCACTGCTTCGGTGATTTTCTCTCCGAGCTTTGCCTCAGCATCTGCTTTGAGCTTGGCTAAGATCATTGCAGAAACTTCTTCTGGTCGATAGTCCTTATCTCCCATGGTCACGACTGCGCCACCATCACTCCCCCGTTTTACTTCATACGGCACAATGGCCTTGTCTTTTTGAACATGGGCCTCATCAAAGGTGTGTCCCATGAAGCGTTTAATACCGTAAATAGTATTAGTAGGGTTAGTTACCGCTTGACGCTTTGCTATCTGTCCAACGAGGCGTTCACCTGTTTTAGAGATCGCGACAATCGATGGTGTTGTTCGATTACCTTCACTATTTTCAATGATCTTTGGTTCTCCAGCTTCAATAATAGCCATTGCTGAGTTTGTTGTTCCAAGATCAATACCGAGAATTTTTGCCATGATATATGTTTCTTTATTGAGTACTAATTGTTGTCTGTGAACGAACCAATTGCGACGCGGGCTGGTCGTACGAGCTCTTTAGTGCCACTTTTATGAGTTAGCTCGTATCCATTCTGAATGAGACCCACTACGGAGTCATGCTGTGCCCGGTCGGTGACCGGTAGGGTCGAGAGCGCCTCGTGTCGATAAGGGTCAAATTTTTCTCCGAGGGGTGCAATTCGGGTCACCTGGTACTGAGTCAGAAGGCTTTGTAGCTGGGCATTAATCCCTTCGATACCTTTTCGCCATTGAGCATCTGCTCGTTCCCAAACTTCCTTATTTGCCATCGCCATTTCAAAGCTGTCACACAGTGGAATAAGTTCTTCAATATGGCGCACCAAGAGCCGCTCTTTGTCACGCTCTCGCTCCTCGTCGAGTCGTTTGCGAGCGTTTAGAAAATCGGCTTTGGCTCTCTGGAGGGCTTCTAAAGCGTCGCGCTTTTCTGCTTCTGCTTCTTTTAATTGCTTCTTCAGTGAACTGATAATATCTTTCTGGTTATCTTCTATGTCCGATAGTTCAGGTTCGGTTATATCTGGATCTTCTGTGGTGATTTCTACGTCATCCTCTCCTATCGTTTTGTCGTTATGATTGTTCACCATAATAGTATTATAAATTTGAAAAAGCAGATTGTCAAAATAAATAAAAGTCCCGCCGGAGCGGGACTTTTATTAACGCTTTCCCACCAGTTACTAAGTATAATTGTTCACTTCGTTCCAATTCTACTAAGTACTGTCGGGCCCGGCTCGTGGTTCGTCGTCTTTGTGGACGACTCACATCGCTGCGCCCTCAAAACGATAAAGGAGTCCCGCAGGGGACTCCTTGTATCTATCGTTTTGACCAGGCTGGTCGCTTGCGAGCTTTGCGAAGTCCGAACTTCTTTCGTTCGACTGATCGTTGGTCACGCTTGAGATAGCCTTCCTTCTTGAGTGGTGATCGTCGACTTGCCTTCTCTTCGACAAGAGCTCGAGCAATACCGAGTTTGATAGCGTCTGATTGTGCTGACAGACCACCGCCAAGCACTTTTACAGAAACAGTATAGTGTTCTATACCAGCATCCTTTGTTTCAAGGACTGCCTGTAGATTCTTCTGTAGTGCGGCGTGCTTAAAGTACTCAGCAATGGGGCGACTATTTACGGTGATAGTCGTTTCCTTTGCTGGTGTCAAACGAACACGAGCAGTAGCAGTCTTGCGGCGACCGATGCCTTCAATATAGATACCCTTTGATGCAGTTGCCATAGTTACTACTCAGTGATTACGAGCTGCTTTAATAATTGCTTCTTTAGTTTGTTGTTTGGAAGCATGCCACCAATGGTGCGTCGAAGCACCTCTGCGTACCCGCGACGATTTGCGAGATGACCGAGGGTCTCTACTTTACGTCCACCTGGATAACCAGAGTACGTTTGGTAAATCTCTCCATCTGCCTTTCTACTTGGCACGTCCATTTTGCTCGCGTTGGCAATTGTCACCGTTACATCCTCGACAATGTGGCGAGTAAAATCGACGGAGCGCTTACCGAGCAGTACTGAGGCTGCTTCGGTTGCCACCTTACCGAGACGCTTACCACTAGCGTCTATGGCATGGGTCTTGCTTGTTACTGGGTTTGTCATAAATTATTCAACAAATTCAATTACGGCCTGGTCTCGACCTGAAGGCATACGACCCATTTTGATGACTCGCGTATAGCCCCCATTACGCTCTGTGAAACGTGGTGCAATTTCAGAAAACAGCTTTGTGATAATTGCATCATTTGGTTCGCCAAGTCTACCGGCTACCGTCCGACGAGCCGCTACCGTGTTCTTCTTAGCGAAGGTAACGAGTCGTTCGATCCGTGGTTGTAGCTCCTTGGCTTTAGCAATAGTGGTCATGATTTTCCCATCACGGATGAGAGACACCGAAAGACCGCGAAGAAGCGCTGTACGCTGTCCAGCTGGTCGGCTTAGTGTTCGATTTTTATTTGAGTGTCGCATAGATTAATTACTCAGTGAGGGAAAGTCCCATACGCTCAAGGAGCGTACTGATCTCTTCTAGACCCTTTGGACCAATACCGTCGAGCGCTAGAATATCATCTTTTTTCTTTCGCACAAGTCCACCGACCGTGCGGATGCTTGCCCCTTCTAAGGCCTGCATGGTACGAGCTGATAAATCAAGTGTTTCGATTCGAGTCTTGAGGACATCGGGACTTGGCTCTGTAGACACGTCCTCTGCTGGAGTAACTTCTACTGGAGCGTTGGTAGAAAATACTTCCTGGAAGCCGATGATAGCCTTGAGCTGGTGAATCATTATTTCGATTGACTTCTCGAGCGCCTCTCGAGGGGTAAAGGTACCGTCAGTCTCGATGGTTACGCGGAGGCGATTATAATCGGTGCGATCGCCTACACGCATGTTTTCGACCTCGTAGTTTGCTCGTCGGATTGGAGTGAAGACAGCGTCGATTGCAATGGTGCCAATCTCTACCTTGTCTCGCTGGTGAACTTCTCGTGGTACATAACCGAGACCCTTTTCAACGAGGATATCCATCTCAAGTGATGCGCCTTTACTCGTAAGCTCAGCAATGTGCTGCTCTGGGTTCAGGATTTCTACTTGTGTTGGGCATGTGATGTCACCGGCGGTAACCATACCAGTTCCTGATTTCTTCAGTGTAATGTGCATTGGCTCATCTCCGTGAAGCGCGAGTCGTACGCGCTTTAGGTTGAGGAGTATTGTAATGACATCCTCCTGGACGCCGTCGATAGCACTAAACTCGTGCGCGACACCCTCGATTTTTACCTGTGTGATGGCAGCTCCCGGTAGTGAAGATAGAATAATGCGTCGGAGTGAATTACCGAGCGTGTGACCATAGCCTGGATAAAGGCCGTCTATCTCGAAGGTACCGCGGAATTCATCTTCTGAAACAACTCGTGGCTTTGATGGTAGTGTGACGTTAGTCTCTAACATAATTTATGTTTTAGTTGCACTTAATAACCTCCTACCGTCTATCGGCTATAGAACTCCATCACCTGATCAGGATCAAAGAGTGTTTCAGCTGGATTGTAAACCGGTGTACCGACGACTGATGCGGTCAGCTTCTTCATATCAATAGTAAGCCATGCTGGCACCGCTGAACCTTCTGTCTTCTCGGCGAGTTGTGAAAAGAGCAATGAAGCCTTACTACCCTCTCGAATAGTAATAACATCACCCTTCTTCACTTTGTGTGAAGGAATAGTGAAACGCTTGCCGTTAACAACAATATGACCGTGTGATACTACTTGGCGGGCTTGCTGTCGTGTTTTAGCAAGGCCAAGGCGGTATACAACGTTGTCTAGTCGTGACTCCAATCGTTCCATAAGATGGACTGTTGGCTGATGACCTGACTCGATTGCTTCATCAACGTATCGACGGAGCTGCTTTTCTGTAATGGTGTAGGTAAAGCGCATCTTCTGCTTCTCTATGAGCTGACGCTTATAGTCACTGGTCTGACCACCACGCTTTAGTTGTCGTCCGCCTCGAGCCTGCGAAAGGGTAAACTTCTGAGTTTGAGTTTTCTCAAAGATGGGAGCGCCGAGGCGCTTTGCGATCTTGAATTTTGGTCCAATTTTCATATTATCTCGAAACTAGATTAGACACGACGTGGCTTAGGTGGCCGCGTGCCGTTAAATGGTACTGGAGTCATGTCGGTGATGCGAGTGATCCCAATTCCCTTTCCTGAAAATGCGCGTAGTGCAGACTCACGCCCAGCGCCAACGCCGCGGATTACGACTTCAGCATCCTTCATACCCATCTGCTGAGCCTTTTCACCGATGATCTCACCAACTTTTGCAGCTGCGAATGGGGTGCTTTTTCGTGAACCCTTAAAACCAAGAGCCCCACTACTTGCGCTCATGACTGCGTTGCCTTTAGCGTCGCAGAGCGTTAACAGTGTGTTATTGAAGGTGGCAAGTATGTTGAGCTTTCCAACCCCAAGCTTTCGCTTTGGGATTCGGTTGAGTGCTCGTGAGGTGCCGGCCACATCGGAACCACCTCCCTTTTTGATGATACGTTTCTTACCCATATGTCTTTACGTAATGTTGAATAATTAAAGCTTCACTGATTTTAGGTCTTCTCAAGCTTTCGGCGACCACTTCCCATTGTCTTCTTCACGCCCTTGAGTGTACGAGCGTTTGTCTTGGTTCGTTGACCGCGTGCTGGAAGGCGTTTCGCGTGACGTGAACCTCGATAGGACTGAATGTCCTTGAGTCGCTTGATATTTGCTGCAACCTCTCGCTTGAGATCGCCTTCGATGCGGAAGGACTCGACTTTCTCACGAATAGAGTTCTCTTCGGTAGTTGAAAGATCGGTTGGCTTCCGAGTTGGCTCGATATTGAGTTCAGCCAGAATTGATTTAGCTCGAGATAGACCGATGCCGTATACCGCTGTAAGCGCGTAGGCAAGTTGCTTCTCGTCTGGAATTGTAATACCTGAAATTCGCATATTTTATTTATCCTTGTCGTTGCTTGTGTCGAGGTTTTTTCTTGTTGATAACGAAGACGACACCGCGTCGCTTCACAATAATATCATCAGGACTCATCTTTTTGACTGACGAACGTACTTTCATAGTGCTTGTTATAGTCTCTTGGTAATGCGCGCCTTCCCGCCGTATGGATCCATGACCATGCCAACCCGATCACCAACAAGCACGCGGATGCGGAATTTTCGCATCTTCCCGGCTAAGTAGGCGATCTTCGACTCATTCGTTTCATCAATGATGACACGAAAAAGAGCATTCGGTAGAGCTTCGTCAACTGTACCGTACGTCAAATCATCTTTAACGTCCTGTGTTTTATGATCCATTAAACGTCGCTGAGTCTAACAAACTATGAGAAATTGGTCAAGTCAAATGAGATGTTCTAATCCCCACTCGATGAGCCGATTACTTCAATAACCTCTATTTCTTCTGCCGTCTTTGGGAATGAACGCTTCCAAAATGGCTTACCGGTGATTTTTGCTTCACGGATACCAGTGTGTCCGGTTAGAACTGTAGAAATTGCGGTGAGTGACTTACCGGCGAGGTCAGCTTTGAGCTTTTCAGTATCAAATTCCCAGACAATTTGGGGCTTTCCGAGGATTGAGAAATTTAAGGCTGTTGCATTAGCGATGTTAGTGCCGCTAGTATTCACATCAGTGTAAGCAAAGGTTAGATCGCTCATGTTCGTTATTCGTACAGACTCACCGCCATAGCTTGGAACAGTACCCTCTGCAATAAAGCCTGCAAAGTCTCCGCTTCTAAAGAGTGGGAGCTGCAGTACTGCTTGCTCGCGGATTGTTACGAGGTTTTCGCCGAATTCAATTGTCGGTAAGCTGTTGTATGTTATTGCGACTGCTCCAGGAAAGGCTACAAAGTCTGCTGGACTCTCGTTTTCAATACGGGCTAGGAGTTTATTCCTGAGCTCAACTTGGAGAGATTGCTGTTGCTCTGCCAACTTCGCATCATCGATGATGAAACGAGGACCTTTATATCCACCGGCGATAGGTTCACGATTCTCGGCGTAAATTGAATTGTAGAGCTCAGTAAGATTGCTTTCCTTGAAGCCTGGAACATCAAAACGGGTGCCTGCAGCTAGGTTGTACTCTGGTCCTGGGTTTTCAGCAAATACCTCTGCTCTAATGGTTCCTGGAACGAGTTTACCAGAGGTATCCTTTACAGCACCTGGTACGACCACTGACTCTTGGATACGAAATACGAGACCATCTGCGCTACGGAAACGTGTGTTTTTGATAAGTCGCTCGGTGCCAGGGGTAGATTTAATGATTTCTAGATAACCCTTCGCTTGCGTTGAGACATCTTCTTGTCCATTTGCTTGTACTTGACGCTCCCCTTCCTCGGTGATGGTCATGATTTCGTACGAGAGTTGGCCTGAGCGCTTCTCTGGATAGGCTGTGTATTCGGCATTTACAGTTGGTTCATTGTATTCGGGGTACACAGTTAGGGTCGTCTTTGAAACGAGAAAACTGATACCAAATAGTCCGCCTATGACAGCACAAGCTATCGCTATGAGTAAGACGTAATTGAAGCGAGCCTTTTTGTTTCCATCGGTGATGCGGATAGTGTCGACAGGATCGGCTTCGTCAAAGTTTGATTCGGCTCTTGTCTGGACAGTGCGTGGACGATCGCTAATATCAAGTGAGGTTTGTGGGGCGGTTCGGCGCCGACGCGGCTCAGAAGGTCTGATGTCCTGCAAATTCCATTTTTGTGTCATAAGTACGTTAATTATAGTATAGCGATTTACAATTGTTCAAACTTGTCCTGGTACGATTTCGTGTGGAAAAACTGAGCGGAAATCAATAAGGCAGTATCCACAGCATGCTGCTTCAGTTTCTCGACTTCTTCAGGGGCGTAATATCGCTTTGTTATTGCCTCAGAAGCAGAGTAGACGGCATGAGAAGTGTTCGTTGCCAAGCGTGCTGCTTCCGCTATTTGTCCACTGAAGAACTTTTCAGTTTCTAGATTACCATGGAGGTATATTTTCTTTGGTATCGCAAGCGCATCACCTGTCTCGTGAAAGAGGCTACTAATTCTCATATTGTACTGTCTAAATATTTCTTTGATATCAGCTATCTTTTCAGCTGAATAGCTATCAAAGAGCGTTAGTGGGTCTTCGTGATGTAAATACCCGTAGGCCTCCTCAAGTGGCACGTCTATAACGGCAGAGATCTCTCGAGCGAGTGAAAACGATCCGAATGGAGCATGTGTGGTGTACGTTAGGATTCCGTCACGTATTATGCCTAGTTCAGTAGCTTCATAGGTGATATCGACGAGGCAGTATTCTGAAGTATCCTCAAGAAGGTCGCGAAAAATATAGAAATAGATGAGAATGAACGAAAAAACTGAGACTGTACTCCCGCTGAGTACCTTCTCAAGAGACTCGGTCAGGACTTTAATGAGATAGTCTTGTGCAACCGCACTTGCCTCAACTACACGGAGTGATTGTGCGCGTTGACCACGGATTTCCTTAACCGTATACCCATTTGCGGCTAAACCAATCAGACTGCGCGAGACAACCGATAACCCTAGTTCACTACGACGCTCGTTATCAACAATCTCTTCTTCCACTTTCTGGTGGGCTGTTCTGAGGAGTTCGTTAACGAGTTCTTCTGACACAGTAAACGGCTCCTCATGACCATAGGTGATATTTTTTGTGATGGTGTAGGACCATGGTGCAGCAATGGTCACTTGAACTTCAGGGAGTTTACTTTTACCGGTTGCTGCTTCAAAAGCCCGCCTTCCCTCACTGTCAAGGAGCATTAAAGCGTTCACTAGTGAAGTCATTACATGCTTCGCGCTTTCATTTATTGAGGCGATAGTGCGTAGTGGTACGTACTCACGCTTCGCCCAGATAATTTCTGGATATGTCTTAAGTGCGTCGCTTTGTACGATGGCGGTGAGTACACTACCTGAGCCAATATCAATGAGCACGCCATAGCGGACGGTATCATCTGAAGAGAAAAGACCCATATTGTTACAGCTAGTATACCAAGACACGAGGCCAAAATGGCCTCGTGTCTTCACCTCTAGCAGTGGATAGTTTAGGACAGGATAGCCTTGATGCGCCGTACTCCCGCTGAAGAGGACTCTTCTTTTGTAATTTTGAATGTCCCCGCTACTGCCTCAAGACGTTCAACATGAGGTCCGCCACAGAGTTCTCGAGATACGATCTGCCCACGCTTCGTGGTCATGGTATAAACCTTGACCTCGTCCGGGTACCGATCCCAAAAACTAGCTTCAATTGAAGGATCTTCCTGCGCCTTAGCTTTAGACATCATTTCAATCGAAACGGTACCACCCTCTTTAAGAGCGCTGTTAACATAGTGTTCTACGGCTTCTATTTGTTCCGGGGTGAGTTTTTCGCCGTGCGTGAAATCATACCGAAGTCGTTCGGCGGTAATGTTTGAGCCTGCTTGGTGGACATGATCTCCGAGAACTGCACGTAGACCAGCAAGCATGAGGTGGGTTGCCGTATGATATTGGATAACAACTTCAGAACTATCAGCAAGACCACCCTTAAACTTTTGTTCAGCGCCAGCTCGAGATTTTTCCCGATGTTCATCCATCAGTTTATTAAATCCGGTACGATCGACTACCAATCCTTTTTCGGTGGCAATTTCTTCAGTTAATTCAATTGGAAAGCCGTAGGTTGTGTACAGTTCAAATGCATTCTGAGCGCTGATAGCGGGTTTGGCTACCGGAGGAATACTCTTGTCGATTACTCGTTTACCATCAACCTCAGTGCTGCTGAGGTGAATCTGAAGCGATATCTTCTGAAATTGCTTCATACCAGCTTCGAGTGTTTTTCGGAATTGTGCTTCTTCTTTAGCGATCGCATCAGTAATAACCTGTGCTCGCTCTGTAAGGTAGGGATATTGTGTCGCATAGGTTTGAATAACGCTTTGTGCCAATGTAGCGAATTTGCCTGGGGGGACTTCGATACGATCTGCATAGCGTACTGCGCGACGGAGGAGTCGACGGACAAAGTAGTCCTGATCCGTATTCCCTGGCATAACACCATCCCCGATCAAGAAGACGGCACCTCGGAGGTGGTCAGTGATAACTCTAAAAGCCACTACATCGTCTTCATAACCCTTTTGAGTGATCTGCTCAATCGTATTGATGACGGTGGCGAGTAGGTCCACTTTAAAAACATCTGGACTACCGACCTTTGCTGCTGCAATGCGTTCAAGGCCACCACCAAAATCAACATTTCGCTGCGGAAGCTTTGCAAATGATCCGTCTGGCTGCTTTATGTATTCGATGAACACAGAATTACCGATCTCGAGGAATTGACCAGAGTCGCTGTTCGGATGTGGTGCAGCGTCCTTAAAGTTAGGATGCGTAGCATGCGCTGGTCCAAAGTCATAGAAGACTTCGCTATCAGGACCACCGATTTCACCAACGGGCATGTTTTCTGGCTTTCCTGAGCGGCTCCACCAATTTTTCGCCGCGTCGTAGTAGAAGATTCGTCCACCTTGCATGCCTACCTCATAACCAGATTCTTCACTTCCGATATAGACGTCGGTGGCAGTTATACCGCGCTCAGCGAAGAGCTCCTTCCAGATAGCGACAGACTCTTCATCGCGCGGTATACCAAGACTCTCATCTCCAGCAAAGACTGTCACATAAATACGACTCGGATCGAGACCTACTTCATCAACAAGAAACGTAAAGAAGAAGCGAAGCTGCTCTCGCTTGAAGTAATCGCCGAGTGACCAGTTACCGAGCATTTCAAAAAAAGTCGTGTGTCGGTTGTCGCCCACTTCTTCAATATCGTTAGCTCGAAAACATTTTTGAGAGTCAGCCAAACGCACTCCCTTGGGGTGCTTTTCCCCCATAAGGTATGGAATAAGCGGCTGCATACCACTTCCAGTGAAGAGCGTAGTCGGGTCATTTTCAGGAACAAGTGCCGCTGAGGGAATGATTGCGTGGCCATTTGCCAGCATATAATCCAAGTATTTGGTACGAATGTCGTTGCCGCTCATAGTGAAAACAAACAAGTTGATAAGGATTTAATACCGGTCACTATAGCAAAAAACGTAATTATTGCGAGAGTGCTTCACCAAGTGCTGCTGCACAACGCAGGTCTTCGCAGTGAAAGAGATTTGTCGGAGAATAGAAGGTTATTTCAAGCATATACCCGAGCGCGATAAGAAAAAGTCCGATGAAGGTTAGAATGCGCTCCTGACGATAGGTGAGGAGTATGATACGGTCAATCTTACCTTCTTTAACTAACGAGTGGTGCATATGGAGAACTGCAAGCACCACCATTACTTTACCAATAACTCCAAGTGTAAGACCCCAAAAGAGTATGTTCATACTACCGAGTATACTATATCTTTTTTGGTGCGTGCTTGTTTACTAACTTCTCAAAAGTTTTAATATCGTCAGCGTGAGCCTTAAGCGCCATAGCAAACGTCTCTGGTTTTTTAGTATCGATACCAATTTTCTTGAAGATATTAACGACCGAATCAGAAGCTCCGGCTGAGAGAAATGTATCGATTTGAGTTCGATAGCTCTTATCAGCCTTATAGTACCCAGTCATGATCGAGCTCATGAGATGACCAAACGTATATGAATATACGTAAAAGCCGTAGCGAAGATGTGGAATATAGATGTAGGATGCACCGTCAATTGGCTCAATTGCTACCGCTGGTCCAAGGTATGACTTGAGATGGCGGTACATGGTTTCCTTAAGCTCGGCATGTGTCATTGCGCCATGTTCATGAATTGTATTATGAATCTCAAGCTCACAGTTAAAGAACGCAATTTGTCGTTCAATTGTGGCGATATCACGAGTAATTTTATCGTGCAGGAGGACGATTTTTGTATCCTCTGACGCAGCTGAAATGATTGCATCATAGACGAGACCTTCAAAGAGGGTGCTCGCTGTCTCGGCGGTTACAATTGAATGTCCATCAAAGAGTGGTGAATTATGTGTTTGAGAACGGTGTGCATGCACTGCATGTCCCATTTCGTGAGCTAATGTCTCCAGTGCCTTGAGAGTGTTTTTGTGATTGAGCATTACTTGAATCGGGTGTCCCGTTCCATGTGACATAAAGGCACCTCCCCGCTTCCCTTGACGAGGATAGACATCGATTTGACCACGTTCAAGCATGGAGTCGAAAATCGCGCCGTACGCTGTGTTTACCTGGTAGAAGACATCACGACAAATCGTAAGTGCTTCACTAAATGGTACTGTTGGTTCGGTTCCGATACTATCGTACTTTTGCGCGTAGTGGAGTGACGGCACGCCATGGTACTGCGCTTTAAGTTTGTAGAATTTTTGACTAAGGGTGAAGCCGCTCTTCGTCACACCTTCGACGAGGGCCTCAATGCTCTGTTCATCGTGTTGATACGCGAGTGCGGTAGCGCTATACGGCTTTTTGTAGCCCCGGACTTCGTCTTCTTGGCGAGCGTCAGTAATAATGGCATTAAACTCATGCTCGGCGGGTGTCCCAAAAGAGTCAATCTTTTCAATAATAAGTTTCCAGAGCTTCGGTTTCTCCTCACTCCGTAAGGTATCTATCGTTTCCAGTGCCTCGGGAAGTGCAATGACCTTCCCTTTCCACTTCACCTGTGCGGTGCTGACAAGCTTTTCTGTCATCTCTTGCCATAGATGTGAAGCTTGTGGTGCTTTGAGTCGTATTATCTTTTCTTCTGCCTCAGTAAGATCGTGACGGGCTGAATCAAAAAGTTCCTTAAGAAAGTAGCGAAAATGCTTTAAATCAGGATGCTTCAAGAGTACGTGCTTATGTGCGCTTGGAATTTTACCAAGTTCGAGAGTGAAGAAGAGAATCTGATCTGAAGCTGGTCTCAAGCGTTTCCGTTGCACAGCTAAGGCTTTTTCAGCGGTGCTGTCATTTGCATCAAGCTCTGTCCGTAATGAGAAGTATCGCCCTGGTCGGCTGATTCGGGGGTTTCCGGTTAGAGATTCGTATTCTTGAAGTGCAACTGCAAGCGTAGCAATATCAGTGGTAAATGGCTTGGAGCGCCAGCGCTTTGCAAACGCCTTATACTGCCTGATGGCATAAGTTATATCAGCTTCGATCTGTGGATCATCCGCGCTGGTGTAATAGAGTGAACTGAGATCCCACTCTGTTTTGTATGGCGGAAGTGCTGGTAGATTTTCGTGCGGAATGTAGTGGATTTTCGACATGGTTATTCTAGGTAGTTACGTGAGTTAGATTGCTCTGCCTGTTCAAGGAAGTTTTTGTACTCCTCAAATACATGATTGAATTCGGCCAGAATTGGGCCCTCTAGACGGCTATTAATTGCATTTGCTATTCCTTGATACGCTTCCATTCGATCCTGATAGTTGCTTCCAAAATCCTGTGTGAATCGCTCTGGTGCGTCGTAGTAGTCTTCGACGATAGTTCTAAAATTATGAATTTTATCGGCGGCCGCTATCATAACCGCTTCTTTAGGGGCCTTTTTGAGTTGTTTTAAATAGGTTTGCTTTTTCTCTTGCCAGGTGTACTTTACCGTATCGGTACTTTGTGGTTCTGTTACTGCTTCTACGAGCTCTCGCACTCGTCCACCAAAATCTTCCTGGAGTTCATCGATAGTATAGTCAGTATCTTCAAGCGTGTCGTGGAGCAAGGCGGCAATGATCACGTCCTCATCCTCCGTGTAATCCATGAGTGTAAAGGCGGTGGCGACGAGGTGAGTAATGTACGGAAATGGCATCGAACCCTTCCGGAGTTGGTCCTTATGAAGGACTGCAGCGGCGCGAATAGCCTGCTCAACGCGGTATGAATACATATACGCTCTAGTGTAACACCACAATGGATGTCTACAAGGGTTCTAGTGCGTACGTTGATTCCACCCCTCTTGTTGAAGGAGGGCTCGCTTGGCTTCCGTTCCGCCACGGTTATAGTTTCCCACACTACCATTGCTGTGTATTACTCGATGACACGGTATAGAGGGATCATAGTTCTGGCTCATGATGCGAGCGACTGCTCGAGCTGCCTTCGGGTTACCGGCTTCTAGCGCCACATCACGGTATGAGAGTGTTCTGCCGCTTGGTATCGCACGAACAATTGCACACACTCGTTCTCGGAAGTTACTTGGTTTTAGCGGCATGATAGATGGCTTGTAACTTCTTTCCACAAGCTTCTCGATAGGGGCAGAATTCGCATGCTTCACCAACAGCGGGAATTGATTCACTTTCAAGACATTTTTTGATTGCATGGAGTGTCGGTAGAATCCATTCGGTATCCGTTTCTACGGGGACAAGGGTTGTCTCAAAAATAAGCTTGTCAGCGAAGGTGTCGAGAGCCTTACTCGCATTGGCATAGACGAGATACCCTTCTGTCTCAACAGTAAATCCATTTTTCTCAAGAAGCCACCGATAGATACCGAGCTGTCGTTTGTACTGTTGATCCCATGGGCTATCAGAGAGTTCCGTAATAGAACCTTCTTTGGAAGTAGATTTGTAGTCAACGATTATAAGTGAGTCATGCGGAGTAACCCAAATATCATCGACTCCGCCTGAGATTATTAAACCAGTCTCTGGTTCAGTGTATTCAACGCCAATAAACGGGTCGCGCCAGACGTCGAGCTGCTTGTGACTGAATGGAATTGCTGCAACACTGTACTGAGTCATAATCGGATGGGGTGTCCGCTCAGCACGGTGTATATCGAACTCCTTTTTGAAGAGTTCATCAACTGCAATATTCAAATTGAATGACGGGAAAGACGGACGCTTCGTTCCTAATTTATTATCGAGGTAAAAACATCGTGGACATTCGATAAAAAAATCAATTTTAGAACGCGACAGTCGCCATTTTGCGCCACCGTAATTCCAGTCCTTATGACGGTCGGGGTTGTACTGCTTTTTAAATCCACTCATGACTTAAATTGTAACAGCGCGGTCATGTAAACACAAAAGCGAGCCGGGAGCTCGCTTTTGAGGTTTATTTTATAGGCTTTACTTTGCGGTGAAGGTAGCGAAGATGGTATCAATCTGGGCATCTTCGGCAATATTGAACTGTCGATCACCGTTTTCCTTGTAGATCACGACAGCGTACTCACGACCGGCTGTGGTAGGCCGCTGGAGCACAATTTGATTTGGTACAAGACCTTGTTCTTCACTAAAGCGAACAACGCCCAACAAAGCACCGAGTTGATCGTTTTGGTAGTCTCTAACACCGACCCAACCTTCACTAACCGGATACGTTGCTGCAGCGAGTGCAATAGCGCTTCCTGAGACTTGGTCGCCAAGGGTGATTTTACCTTCACCGACGGTCAAGCTTGGCTTTTCAGGGGTACTCGCTGCGTCACCAGTAGTTGCTGCTTCAGTCTTTGCTTCATTGCTGGTTGCTGCATCCTCAGTCGTAGCTTCCTCAGTAGTAAGTTCAGATTCAGCGTCTTTTGTCTTTGACTCACCTTTTTGTTCTTCGGCGGGGCCGGAGAACGCCCATACGAGGAGACCGCCGATAAGGAGGCCGACTACAAATGATACTACTGTCTTCTGTCCCTCTTGATTTTCTTCTGCCATATTGGTTATTTCAATACTGAATTGTTGTAATACCGGCATTTTATCATAGTACAGGATCCGGAAATCTTGACAGATGCCTAACTAAGACGCGATATGACCGTTCACGATCGCTGCCGCCTCAGCCAAGAGTGCTTGCTGCTTGGCTTCACTAATATGGAGGTGACGAAAAATACCTGGATTATCAATGAGATCTTGACAGACAATCACGCCACGGTCAATCAAAATGGTTGTTTGACTCGGGGTGATACCCTGGAGAACGGTAATTGGATAAAGTCGATGTCGTTGTAAGCGGTCGTGCAGGTTATCTTTTCGTGGGTAGTCCCAACTTAAAAGATTGAGCCCGACACACTCAGCGTAGCGCTCAACGGCGGAAGTGAATTTTGTATTGGTTACCAGCCAGAATTCTTTGATTGCGCACACATCTTCCTGGCAAATACGGTTATCACGTAGATCAAGTAGTCGTGCATAAGAATACATCGCTACTTGAAGGTCAGTTTTAATGCCAGGACGAGCATGGAATTTTGCTTCCCCGACAAAACTGTGATCATCTTTGAAGGCTGCGATATCAATCTCATGCTCCGCACAATGTCCTTTGATGGTGATACCAGTGCGTACGTTATACCCTTCAGCGGTGAATAAACGCCCGAGTAATACCTCAAACGGAAAACCGGTCGGTCCAATGTTAAAGAGTGCCCGTCGAAGCGAGTATCGTGCCGCGATCGGTAGTTCTTGAGCGCGGAGGAGTGAAAAAGCCCGTCGGTAAATTTCTTGAGTCCCCATACCGTCGTAGAGTTCATGTTCAATAGTGGAGACAATACTATTTACTTCGTCAGGCAGAGCTCCTGCTCGACGGAGTGATCGTCGCAGTTTTTCTATTTTAAAGAACTCTACCGTACCGTCGGCTTTCGTAATGCTTATGGGCATTAGCGTATGATACCACCCCCGATGCAGTGTGTGCCGTCATACAATACACATGATTGGCCGGCGACCGCTACTTCCGCGGTTTCAATTGGAGAGAGTTCCATACCCTGATCGCTGTACTGCGTGACTTGCACCGCAAAGGCTGTTTGGTGATAGCGGGATTGTGCATGCAACGTCTGACCTACCTTGATCGGGGTTCGGAGCACCAAGTCAGTGAGTGTAATAGAGCTGGCGGTTCTTTGAATCGGCTTAGTGGTTGATACGGTAATGGTGTTATGCTTGATGTTCTTCTCTGTAACGTAGTACGTGGGTCGGTTTTCTTCTTTCGTATTGATCGTGAGTCCATGGCGCTGTCCTGGAGTATAGATGAGCGCACCGTGGTGTGTTCCGATAATATCGCCACGTTCATTCCTAACAGGACCATCGGTAAGTGTCACATAGTGTCCAAGAAACTCACGTATATCAATGTGACCAAGAAAGCAAATGCCTTGGCTATCCTTCTTCTGGGCTGTCGGTAGACCGTATTGGAGTGCTTCAGATCGAATATGATCCTTGATAGTGTCACCAATCGGTAACAGTGTGTAGCGAAGTTGATCGGTGGTGAGAGTCCAAAGGAAATAGCTTTGATCCTTACCGGGATCAATCGCTTGATGGAGTTGTGGGCCCTGCTCTGTATCTACTCGGCGCGCGTAGTGACCAGTAGCGATATAGTCAGCTCCGTGATCCTTGGCAAATTGCATGAATGCCCCAAATTTTACATGCTTATTACACATGACATCTGGGTTTGGCGTTCGCCCTGCTTGGTACTCACGTATGAAGTAATCAGCCACTCCATCCTTGTAAGCCTTCTCTGCGTCGCAAGTCAAAAAAGGGATATCAAGGTGAGCGGCAACCCGCATGGCGTCAAGCCGTTCTTCCTCCCAGTTGCAGACGAGCCAATCAGGGTGCCAGACTTTAATGAATACGCCGACCACCTCAAAGCCCTGTCGCTTGAGTCGTGCTGCTGCGACCGAGGAGTCTACCCCGCCAGACATTCCTACAAATACGCGTGGAATTGTGCTCATCAATCTAGGCTAACAATCAAGCTCAGTTAGCGCAAGTAGCGATCAATGTTGCTCCGGTGTTCCTCAAATGTACGAGCATAATAAAATTCCCCATCAGTGCCCGTAATGTAATAGAAGTATTCCGAAGGAGTGGGCTCAAGTATGGCGCGGACAGCCGTGAGACCTGGATTACCGATTGGTGTTGGGGGTAGGCCGGAATAGAGATAGGTATTGTACGGTGAGTCAATATCGAGATCTTCTGGCTGTAACTCTTTGAGGGGTTTACTAAGCACATACTCCATCGAGGCGTCTACTTGTAGAGCCATACCGATTTCAAGTCGGTTTTGAAGAATCCCCGCTACTAACTTCATACTCTCGGGAGTGTTAGCTTCACGCTCTAGAATTGAAGCAAGAATTATTACCTCAGTTTCTGTCAGTGGGTACGCAGTACTAGACGATGCAAAGTACGGTATTGATACACGCTCGCGGTAAGTCTCTGTAAGGAGCATATAGAGTTCGTCAGCCGTAAAAGTTTCTGGAACAAAGTACGTGTCAGGAAACAGTTTACCTTCAGTAGGTGTTGCGAGGAATAAAAATCGTTCGGTATCAAACTCAGGGAGCACTTGCGCTGCGATGGTTGCAATTGTCGTAGCACGCTCACCTTCCGGAATCGTTAACGAAATGAGGTCGTAGGCGAAGTGTCCCGTGGTTATTTCGTGAGCAATCTTCCGGGGTGATAGAGGTTCTGAGAAACGATAGGTGGCGGCTTTAATATCAGTTGGATCGTGCCACCAGATAAGACTGAGGTAGAGTGACCAGGCAGATCTCACATAGCCGGCGTCTCTAAATTGCTCAGCCACAGATCTAGCAGAACTACCCGGGGTAATGGTTATAGTGCTGCCTACCGGAAAACTTTTAGCCGGCTCGTGTATTGATTGGTTGAGGAAAAGCCCGCCTACTCCGAGACAGCTTACAATGAACAAAACTATCAGTAAGAGCACTATACCGATTTTTACTGATCTCGATGCTGGTTGCTTAAGCAGATTAGACGGTGGCATGTCAGATAATGGTGGCTTGACCGGTAGGAAGATTAGCAGGAGCCTCCTTTCGGGTCGACATAATGCGTGGGAGTGTTGGGGTAATTACCGAACTACCAGGAATGTGGAAGATCGTAGCAAGTTCTTCGACAGAAAAAACCTTAGGTGTATCAGCAAAAGTTTTAAGATCGTAATTGTAAACACGATTCTTGTGATCAGTGAGCTCTCGCTTCTTGAGTGCCATTTTTCGCACCCCTTTACGATCTTGAAGCCAGTTAAAATCGAAGTCAGTACGCCAGCGCACACCAATACCGTTTCGACCTAAAACATCGTACTGTGCGAATGAGCGAATCATTGGGGAGATAAAATCACCATTGAATTTGCCCTTCTCAGTAATGTACATCCAACGAATTGCTGTCTCATAAGCATACTTCGATGCATTACGTTCAATCACACTGATCGTATCGCGCTCGCCCATCGTGAGTCGAGGACCGCTTTCCATTGAGTCTGGATCCGTCATTGAAGCCTTGTCACGTTTCATGAGCTCGTCAATCTTAGCTTTTGCAGCTTTCTCCCAAGTAGGTTTCTCTTGAATGTTACCGTTCTTGAAGTTCTTCTTCATGTGCGGTACGCAGAGGAACTGCACCCAGACTCGCTCGTGTGGAGCCGCTTTACCGAGTTGTTCGAGCATCGCAGCAATCGGTTCAAATTTCTCCTCTTCTTTGGGTAGCTTGTCCATGCCAAAGTCAATATAAGTTTTGATTGGCAGTACTTCGTCTTCCTTCTTTCCCATATGAAACGACATGTACTCATACTTATCGGGATTCCAGGTGATTTCATCAGTATAGTCATGCATCTCTTCGGTTACCTCGATGCCGGGATAGTTCGCATACAGCTGTGCTTCTACGGCATTTTTAGTCTTCTTTGTTGGTACATTGATATAAAAGCGCACTTCTCCACCAATTGAGACGAGTTCAAAACTAAAAACGAGCGGATATTTACCATCTACCCACGCTTGCAAAAAGTTATCGGGAGAGTTTACGTTGTGTATTTGTGCGAGCACGCCCTCCATCGCTTCTGGTGATTTGAACACCTCTTGGGGTAAGTGAATACGCAAGGTGCTTCGACCTTGACTTAAGGCAAATTTAAGGCGGACGTAGTAGAACCATTTCTCATATACAATATAAAAAAGTGTAAAGGGTAACCAAATTGGCGTAAGTGCGACGAGTATTGAAAAAATGGGCTCCATGTTGATACCCATCAAGCTTGTCGCTTTGTAGAAGACAAAGAGACCGAGCAGCACAAAAACTGGACCAGCTAAGCCACCGCCGATGAGTTTGAACAGATCTCCCATGTCTTAACATTGTACTACAGAAAAACACCCACCGCGGTATCGCGTGTGGGTGTTTTTCGGTTAGTGGGCTATTTACTCAGCAAGTGTGTACGCTCCGTTACTGAGGCGACGGAAGAGGTTTTGATCTTGGAGGTTTACGATAATCGTATTGTCCTTCACATAGCGTTCCTTGCGGACCTTGTCGATGATTTCTTCGCGTGTTAGCGGGCCTTCCTTGGCTAGGATTTCGCGGAGCACGTCTTTGACGACACCGGCAGTATAACCCCATTCAGTGAGGGCGTAAAGACCGCGTCCAACGAGTACAAAGCGAGCATCCTTGATGAGTTCGTTATGCGTGGTTGCAACATGCGCATCGTGACCAAAAAGCTTATGGATCTGCTCTGCTACCTCACGGAAATGCATAGGTGATCCATGACGTTTCACCGCGAGATACGCGTAGTCACGGACTCCCTTTACACGAACATTCGGACTGTCTGATGGACCCCAGTCGCCGAGCGGATTGCGACCGATCTGCTTTGATATTAAAAGCCAGCGCTTCAAAACATCTTCGTTGTGCTTGTCTGCAATCTCAGCGAGATGTGCCTTAAATCGAGATAGAATCTCCTGTTCACTGACAAGTTCGTCACGCTCGAGACTATTGTGGACGTTGATGAGTGCTCGCTCGACTGTGTCAGCGAGTTTACGTTCGGTATACCACCGATGACTGTACTGGGTGCTCTCTTTACCACGATAGAAGGGATCACCTACGACGAGGAGGAAGTAGAGATGGTTTCGAACCACCGGGTCATTGGTCATTTCATCAAGAAATACATGTTCTGCAATGAGACCACCACCGAGTTGGTCAATCAACTTCTGCATCTCGAGAAACAGTTCGTAGTGCTTCTTATATTCTTCAGACTTCTGAATTGACTGAATACCGTAGTTCTCAATCTGACGAACACGCTCGCGGGTGATGCCGTAGCTCTGCCCGATTGCCTCAAGGGTAAAGGTTTCTCCATCTGGACCAAGACCGTATCGTTTTGTGAGTACATCACGGGCACGTTCAGGCAGGACTCCGAGGAGGGCTTTGGTGACTTGTTTTGGTTTAAATGTGATCATACGTGGTTATTTGTCTCAAAAAATCCCTCAATGCGTGGCTATATTTATAACATGAGTAATAGATATGGTCAAATACTAGTATCACCACTTACTCTGAGACTGACAATTTTACCAGGAACGTAAACCACCTTTGTAATCGTCTTACCTTCAATATACCGAAGTATATCAACGGTATTATGTACGGCAGCCATGACAGTATCCTCATTGGCTTCAGCATTCACTGCTACCGTGCCCCGCAATTTACCGTTGACTTGGACCCCTAATATAACGTGCGTATCCTTGGCAAGACTCTCATCAGCTACCGGGTAATCCTCACGATGAATTGAGGTCCTGCCACCTTGTTCCGCCCAGATATGCTCTGAAAGATGCGGCGCAAACGGTGCCAAAAGACGTAGAAAAGTGTGGTAGGTCTCTTTCGTTATCCCAGCCTTCTCGGCGTGATTAAGGAATATCATCATGGCACTAATAGCAGTATTGAACTTGAACCCATCAATATCGGTACGTACTTTAGTGATTGTTTTGTGCAATTGTCTCGTGGTTTCTTCAGCTTCTGTTTCCGTGAGGTGCTCGGTAAGTCCAAATACACGCTCCAGGAAGCGACGTACCCCCGCAATACCCGAGAGATCAAATGGATAGTTTGAGCCCTCATATGGTCCCAAAAACGCGAGATACATTTTCACTGAATCAGCACCAACAAGTCGTACTTGTTCGTCAGGATCAATCACGTTCCCCTTACTCTTACTCATTTTATTGCCATCAGGGCCCAAGATGAGTCCACGGTTAATTCGACGTTTGTACGGCTCATGATGTGCTACAAGACCGAGGTCAAAAAGTGCCTTTTGCCAGAAGCGTGAATACAGAAGATGCATGGTTGTATGCTCAGCACCACCAAAGTAGATATCGATGGGCAACCAAGCTTTCTGAGCTTCAAGTGAGGAAAGTGTTGAGCCGTTCTGGTTATCGATGTAGCGGAGGAAGTACCATGATGAATCAACAAAGGTATCCATAGTCTCAACTTCCGGTGTCCACCCGGCACCGAATATTTCCTCGGTACGCTTTTTAAGTGCCTCGCTTTTTGCGAGCGGAGCCTCACCGGTTGGCTTGAAGTCAACATCTTCCGGAAGTGTCCACGGTAGATGTTCTTCTGGAACAGGGTGTGCCTTCCCCGTTGGATCGTAGACAATCGGAATCGGAACACCCCAATAACGCTGTCGGCCTATCGACCAATCACGCAATCGGTATGTTGAGGTCATTCTGCCACCCACCTTCTTTACCAGCGCTTCCTTAGCCTCTTCGGAGTCCATTCCGTCAAACTCACCTGAATTCATGAGTAATCCACGATCAGAAAACGGGAGTTCGCTCGTGCTCGCGATTACAGGCTGTATGGCAACGTCAAATTTTTTAGCAAATGCAAAGTCACGCTCATCATGAGCAGGTACGGCCATAATGGCACCAGTACCGTACTGAGCCAGTACGTAGTCTGCGATAAAGACTGGAATTTGTGCTCCTGAAGCAGGATTTATGGCTGTAAGGCCCAAGAGTCGCACCCCCGTCTTCTCCTTTGTGGCATCGAGGCGATCTTGTTCGTCTTTTTGTGTGGCTGCAGTGATGTACGCACTCGCCTCTGTCCAGTTTTTGATAATACTCTCATTTTTCACGACGAGGGGGTGTTCGGGAGCGAGTACGAGGCATGTCGCACCGTAGAGGGTGTCTGGACGAGTGGTGAAGACAGTCAAAACTTCACCCGTTGAAAGAGTAAAATCAATCTCAGCCCCCTTTGAACGACCGATCCACTGGCGCTGCGCTTCTTTGATGTGTTCAGGCCATTCGAGTGTGTCCAAATCATCAACGAGTCGATCTGCATACTTTGTAATCCGAAGCATCCACTGCGGCATCTCCCGTCGCTCGATGGTATCGCCGGAGCGCTCGCAGGTACCATCGGCGAGCACCTGCTCGTTAGCAATTACGGTGTTGCACCCAGGACACCAGTTCACCACTCCTCTCCCGCGGTAGGCAATGTCATGCTCAAAAAACTTTGTGAACATCCATTGGGTCCACTTATAGTATTCGGCATCAGTTGAATTGCAGGTCTTGTCCCAAGAGAACGCATTACCCATGCTGCGGAGCTGATCGCGCATGTAGGCAATATTGTCATTCGTCCAATGCTTCGGGTTGAGATTTCGTTTGATAGCAGCGTTCTCGGCCGGGAGACCAAAGGCATCAAAGCCCATCGGGTAGATGACTTGCTTACCGGTCATCCGCTTGTAGCGGACATAAATATCTGGGACGGCAAATGCATACCAATGTCCGATGTGAAGGTTGCCGGAAGGGTATGGCCATTCGACGAGCACGTATTCTTTTTCCTTGGTCGTATCGCGCTCACCGACGTTATAGATACCACTCTCCTCCCACTGCTTCTGCCAGGCTCGCTCAATCGCTGCACTATCAAACTTCTTATGCATAAACAAACCCCACTTAACTGAATAAGATACCAGCCAGTATGCCACGTTTTTCGAGAATGTAAAAAATTACGTAGCGATAATTAAAGTTGTAACGGCAATAATTAGCAATACAGACGCAGTAAAATACTTATTTTTGCATTTCGATCTGCTGATATTTGCCAGGGCTCCTTAATCTTCATTTTACTACCCTCTCAAAGCAGTGCCTTCCTTCTCCGTGTGTCCAGTTATCTCGATTTTTGATGAGTGCTGTTTCGTCAATATAAAACGGTGTTGTGAACTCATCGGCTGGTGTGGCAGTGGCAAACGTGGCACAGAGCTTGAATCCATTCTCGGTTACCTCATACGTATACGCTTCACGACCCTCAGGCGCTTCGGTTAACAACGGAATTTTGTTTGCTCGTTCAACTTCAGCTAGTGAGGCAGGAACTTCATTATTGAGACTCAGATAGCTCTCAATCTGGTATTGGATGTTTTGTAAAGCCATCACCTGAGATTGATCGAGATTACGTTCCCTCACTTCAGCGGGGGTTTCAATGAAGGCAAAGCCGTAACCGACTGAGACAAGAGCCATGAGTGTTGCTCCTAGAGCGTACGAGATTGAGGCGACTTCATTCTTAAGCCAGAAGCCTTTGCTGTCTAAAATATAGTAATGCACTGCTCCCCCGACGACCACAACGACAGCGAAAGCCTTGAGTATAAAGCGTTGTGTTAGTTCGCCTTCAAGGAAGGTGGTAATAACTACCACGAGATCAACCAGGATCGCGATGCTACCAACTAAGAGCGAGAGGTAAATGAGCCACTTGGTAAGACTCAGGTAGGCGCCACTTCCCTCCTGTCGACGTTGTTTGTTCACAATTCTAGTCAAGATAAGATAGGTTGGAAAGAATACGATGACCATCGCAATGCCAAGTCGTACACTTGAAGCTGAGCTTTCCACCATCCATGAACCTTCTATTGGATCAGGATAACAAAGATTTATGATCCCAAAGAGTAAAACTAATAAGAAGGTTACTGATAGATAAAGACTAATGAGTGAGCCAAGCTGTAGCACAAAATGCTTTGCTGTGTGATTTTCCATAGAAATAGTATACGCCTCTTTTCGGTGGTGGTACATAAAATCACCCCGCTATCAGACTGGTGCGGGGTGAAAGGGGTACTCGATCGGCCTCAGCAGGCGATCGGCGTGTGACTGATCAAACAAGCCGCCGTCCAGGAGCTGCCTGGTTCGAGCAAAATCTGATCATGTGTTCCGAACGTCGGTTCGATGCAGATGTACTGGGACACATCGTCACTCCAGGCAACGAGGCGGTCAAAACCAGTGAGGGGTTCAATCTGCAACACTCTGCCAGACTGAATGAGCTCGATGGGATTGCCCCACGGAAATGAGCGGGCCTTCGCGAAGTCCTCGATGCTTGACAGCCGCTCCCCAGTTTCCCTCCTGATCTCAAAGTCCTCTCCGTTCGTTGCGAAGTACGGATGGAGACCGCCGGAGAGGGGCATGGCTTCAAGTATGGGGCAATCACTGAGTCGGCTCACCTTAAGGCGGATGGTGAGCTGCTCACTGTCTGCCTGATAGTGCCACGCAACCGATGCGGAGAAGCGCCACGGGAACACCAACGTTCCACCGAAAGTCTGTGTGTGCTCGCGGATAGAGCTCCCCGAAGCGCTTGTTTCGTCTCGACTGACGGGGAAATTTGGCGCTATCCGAAGCAGGCCATGCTGGGGCAATCTCTGTGCAGACCCCCAGGACTGGTCCGTTGACACTGGTCCAAAGTTCGGTGCGCATGGAAAGATTCCGCCGCGCTGCTTGCCGTCAAATCGAATTCGAGCTGGGTAGATGATGGTGTTGCCGAGTGAAGTTCTCCAAGTGTCGAGCATGCCGGTATTGCCAATATGAATTTGACCCATGTTCCCCTCAACTGGTTGATGAACAAAGTGATGTTTCCGTTCAAATTATGTATTATAAAAAAAATTTGTCAATCAAGCTTCGCTAATGCGATAATGTTGAAATGAAATCAGACGAACTTAAGAACGCACCAAAGTTGTTTTGTGAAAGTATCAGTGTTGGGTATACACCTGAATATTTTGTTATGGGTTTGAGCTCTGGAACGCAGGCTTCCATTTACTCACTTACCCCGCAACACCTCAAGCGCCTTCGTGAATACCTCAACCATCAGATTGCAGAGTATGAAAAGGAGCACGGGGAAATCAAAGCTAGTTGGAACCCTAACGTAGTGAGTCCAGTCCAACGAATGAATCCGCCAAGTGAACTCAGTTAAAACGATGAAACCGACCCCTGGGGTCGGTTTTTTGCGCGTTAGCTGTACCTCTCGCGCGTGAGTACTCAGTGCCGGGGCTGCCGGCCGACGACCAGTCCGGCCACCAGCAGTTCTGCGAGGGTGTCGGCGAGCGTCGAGCACTCGGCTTCGTACTTGTAGACCTCGAAGTTCGGGCCGTAGCCGCAGGACATCTTCTGCGTCTCGGGGAACTCGTCCATCAGGGCGGCCCAGAAGACCTTGTCGTAGAACTCGGCCTCGTCTTTCTGCGCCTGATGCGCACGCGAGGCGACCTCGAGTGCGGCCTCGTCCATGTTGTCGCTCTTGATCGCGAGTTCGGCGAGGGTCTGGTTGGTCTTGCTCGCCAGGTCGTTGCGAATGAAGAGCAGCGCCTTGAGAGTCGGCGACATCTCGCCAATCACCAGGGCGCCTTCAGGGACTGGCTTGCCCGGCTGCAGTGCTGTCAGGTGCTCGGGGGTCACAGCATCGAGGTGGACCTGGATCTTGGAAAACAGCTTGAGTTTCGTGAGCATGAAGCTCATAGAGATCTCCTTCGCTTGGAACTAGCCTCAGTAATGTACGAACCACTCGTACACCTAGGCAGTAGCATAGTATAATAAAAATAATTTATGTCAAGAGATACGTGCATCCCTAAGAGTATCGAAATGAATGGTTATGAAGCTGATCATAATAGTCAAAGCCGGTCTCAAAGAGACCGGCTGATTGTGTTGCGGTGGCAGATTTTACACTGGCACAGCTTCAAAGACATCGACGAACTCCTCCCAGCGTTGCGTCAGGTTATAGCAGATACCGTCGTGCTGGCGAAAAATGCGGTTGACATCTTCTTCTCGGATGAGCTCCGCACGGAGGAGCACATAGGCTGCAAAGACGATGTCGTCTTGCTCTTTCCAGCCCGAGAAAGAGATGTACACGTTGAGCGATGGGATGGCAAAAGCGCCACCATACTGCCCCTGCTCTGGGTCTCGGTCAGTCACCCAGCTGTTGAATTGTCCGAAGCGTGCCGCGCGATCAGCCTTCTCAAGCGAGATCGTGTGGTAGCGACGGAGCTTGCTTGGGTCTGGGGTACCGACCTCGGCCTGCACGTAGAGCGCAAAGACATCATCACGCCCAAAGAGTGTGATGACGCCGCCGGTACGCCCATCCCCATAGTGGGCGGACATTGACGGAGCGAGCGCATTTGCAACATCGGTGATGCGCTTCCACGAGCCCTCGGCGACGAGGTGCTTCAATACGGGTGCTGTTTTCAAGAACTACTCCTCTCGTAAAGTGCTGGCGAACTTGCCACGGCTATTAAGTCATAACTCTGGTATCAGGTCAACAAAAACCCGACACTGATGATGTCAGGTTTTGTGCCGTTAGATCATGAACTCAATGACGTCACCATCTTTCACGATATACTCTTTCCCTTCTGTCCGTAGCTTACCTTGTTCGCGAGCTTTAGCGATTGACCCAGCAGCCACGAGATCATCAAATGTTACCACTTGTGCACGAATATATTTCTTTTCAAAGTCTGTGTGAATAGCGGCTGCGGCTTTAGGGCCGGTTGATCCGTGAGGTACGGTCCATGCTCGAGTCTCTTTCTCACCAGTCGTGAAATAGCTCATCAGACCGAGACGGTGATAGCAAGCTCGAATGAGTGAGGCGACCCCACTATCCTGTGCGCCGTACTCGCGACGAAACTCGTTCTTTTCATCCTCTGAGAGATCACGGAGTTCGTGCTCCATACCAGCATCAACAATGACATACTCAGCTCCTGTCTGCTCAAAATACGCCACCAGCTTCTGCCAGCGCTCATCGTTTTGTTCATCAAGATTGAAAGCGTCTTGTTTCTTGTTGCAGACGTAGAGGAACGGCTTCATGGTAAGCAGATGGAGTTGCTTTACCAAGTTGTGCTCGTCCTCACTCATATCGAGACTGTTAGCGAGTTGACCGTTCTCCAGATGGGGTAGTAGTCGGGACAACACCTCCTTTTCTTTTTGTGCATCCTTGTCGCCACGCTTTACGTCGCGCTCGAGATTTCCAAGTCGCTTCGAAACTGTTTCTGCGTCTGCTAGGATAAGTTCGAGATTAATGACTTCTATATCTGAGTGTGGGTCGATACCGCCTGCAACGTGATGAATGTCACTATCTTCAAAGATACGCACCACTTCGGCGATCATGTCTGTCTCACGTATATTAGCGAGAAATTTATTTCCAAGACCCTCTCCAGCAGAAGCTCCGGCAACAAGTCCGGCAATGTCAACAAACTCCACTACAGCTGGGATTGTTTTTTCTGAACCAGATAATGCGGTGAGTGTGTCGAGTCGACTGTCTGGTACAGCAACGACACCGACTGAGGGGTCAATCGTTGCAAATGGATAGTTTGCGATCAGAACTTCATTTCGCGTGAGGGCAGTGAAGAGGGTTGATTTTCCAACGTTTGGCAACCCGACAATTCCGACTGATAGTGACATAGTGTAGCGGTTAGTAAATAAGTAATTTTACAGGCTGTCCAGTGACTGGACACATCCCCGCGAGTGTAGCAGAAAACACTTATTTATCAATGTGTCTCCTGTTTGCACAGAGTGGTCATAATTACCCTTTCCTCCCAATCTGGAGTGATATCATAGGAATATGGAAAGCCTGCAAGTGCTTCTCATAAAGAATCAAACTAATCTCGATCGTTTACGAGCTCGTGTTTCTTACTACACTGCCCTCCTCGCTCTTAACGGTATCGATACCCATAAGCAATACGGACCATACGCTGATTTTTGGGATGAGTGGTACCAAGAAACCCAAGTAATGCTCAGGGATGTTCGTTCAGACATGATTGCAACCGAAGGGTTCGTCTCAGAGCTTAAATCATTTCTTAAGCATCTTGAAAAGAAGCCACGATCACGCACGAGTAAGGTTCTCATTGTTAGGTTGGCAGAAATGAATGAGCTCGCCAAAGAAGCGCTCCTCTGTCAGCATGACATGATCCATATGGCTGACGAACGAATACAAGAGCACCGAGAGTTCACCAAGCGCCTCCTCTTGGTTGAGGCAATGGAAGGTTTGAGCGAGGATTAGTCTTCACTATAAAAAATTGAGCGCCACGGATACACTGTGGCGCTCAGCGCTTGTTGTTGAGTTTGGCCTGTGCCCCGCTCGCGGTAAGCCGGTAGTACAGGGCTCCGTCGACACGGGAAGCACGTAGATACCCCCACTCAGTCAGCGCTACAAGAATTCGCTCCATCCGCTGCTCGGTCATGATGACTCCGAAAAAGCGGTCAATTTTGAGCGATGCAAGGATACGGCTACGATAGGTGTCGTTGTAGCACTTTACGAGTTGCTGTCGAGTTCGCATTCCACTGAGTGGAACCACTGACATTACCCTTGCGAAGCGAAAGGGTAATTTCTTACCTGACGCTATCTTCATGAAGGGATCTCCCGTAGCGAGTTAAAACAAGGTTACCGGATCGTATTCACAGAATGCTATCTGTGATACATCTACACCTAGTGTAGCAGAAAATGTCTCTTTTGCCTTGTTTCTACCACCAAGTGCATCAACGAGGCCAGTTTCTAGTGCTCGAGTGCCTGGCATACTGGAACCATCCGCTAAGGCGTCAATCGCCTCGACAGCTTGACCACGGAGTGCTGCAATCTTTTTTACAAACTCAGTATGAATGATCTCGAGATCACTCTCAAAGAGCACGCGCTCTTCATCGGTGAGTGGCTTATTAGGGTTACCGGCATCCTTAAATTTACCTGAAGAAAGTGGCACAAAGGTAAGACCCTCTTCTTCGTTCTTTTGAGATTCCTCTACATAGGACATCGTCACTCCGATACTGCCTACATCTGACATCGGTGACGCTATGATGGTATCAGCAGCTGCTGCAACGAGATAGGCTCCCGAAGCACCCATATCGCCAATCAAGCTTACCGTGGGTAACGCTGAGTCAGCAATTCGATCAGCAATTTGCTCAGCAGCGACAGGAGTGCCGCCAGGAGAGTTTATTTCTATGAGCACGCCTGCAATGTTGGGGTCTGCTTCAACAGATGACATAAAGTCACGAACAGTAGCTGGAGTGACGACCAGATCGTACTCAGCATAACTATAGAAAGGTAGAATGACCCCCTCTACGGGCAGTACGGCAATATTACAACTCCCGTCACTCACTGGCTGCATTTCGTAGTAGGAACCAAGAAACACAAAAATAAAAATTACCGCAATGACTGCGACAAAGGCTTTAAGCAGAATACTTGCAGCCTCTCGGCCGAACGTTCGATAAAACATACCCTCATGATAGCATATGCTTTGTTAACTGATCATGTACTATAGAACATACTGCTATCATGAAAGACGTTAGTACGAGACCGTCATTCCCGATTTCGCTCCTCGCAACAATTTTGACAGGAGTCTTCTGCATTGTCGTACTCACCTTCACCATTAGTGCTGTCTACGAGAACGAACGTATTAGCTACCAAACTCCTGATAACCCACTAGATATTAAATTTGATCGATTTCCCGTTAGTGTAAATCCAAAGACCGAGCAGATTATCGAAGACCCGCTTATTGATTGGTACGTGCGACAGCATCTCTCGATTGAACCGCGCGAACTCGATCGAGACAACAAAATCGAACGCCTTCTCTCATCTGTTGTCTATAGCGGTCTCTTTCAACAATTCGCGTCTCCCCTTACTCGTACCCTCGTAATCTATCCTGGTCAACGGCAAGAGGAAGTAGTGAAGAGCTTTGGCGATATACTTGGCTGGTCAAATACAGAACGAGAAACTTTCGTGCGGCTTGTAGCAAATGAAGAACCGGTACTCAGTGAAGGTAAGTTTTATCCCAGTAAATACACGGTGGCTAAATTTGCTACACCTGAAGACATCGCAGCACTCGTCACTACAAGTTTCAACACGGCAATTCTGAATCGATACGATGCGACGGTAGAGGCACGTGTTCCGCTTGAGGAGGCACTCATCATTGCGTCACTACTTGAACGTGAAGCGTATGACTTCAATGATATGCGCTACATTTCCGGCGTTATCTGGAACCGATTGTTTAGTGACATGCCGCTCCAGCTTGATGCAACGCTCCAATACGCACGCGGAAGTCGATCGAGTGAGAGAAAGTGGTGGCCTGTACCCAAGCCAGCCGATAAGTTTATTGATTCACCATTCAATACTTACCAAGTAACCGGTTTGCCACCTACTCCAATTGCGAATCCTTCCGTCGAAGCGGTGGTCGCTGCACTTAATCCACGAGAAACAGATTGTTTCTTCTACTTTCACCACGATGACGGGACGTTCTATTGTTCCGCGACGTATGAGGAGCATGTAAATAAGCTTCGGAGTCTATATGGTAGAGGGAGCTAAGCTTTGTTACCAGTTCAGATACGTGATCGTGAGTTGCAGTAGTGTTGCAAAGCTGACCCACAGCAGATATGGAGCATTAGCATACACGACGATACGACTGTATGGATAGACAACGACCAGTGCCCATACCAGAGTCGCGAGCACGAGCGCAATATCGATCGCAGCGAGGAGATTATTCTGCAAGCCAAACTGGATTGGGGTAAAGAGAAGATTGAAAACTAGATTGAGTGCAAAGGGTACGGCAACGTAGGCTGGAATTTGCTTACGCCACGCTTTTACAAAAACAAAGGTGAACGTCACTGCTATCACCAGGTAGAGCATACTCCAAACTGGACCGAAGAGCCATGGTGGTGGTGCCCATTCAGGCTTTGCGAGCTCTAAGTACCACTGTTGTGTTTCCATAGACTGAAGTATAGCAAACAAAAGAGGACGTCACCGGGGTGACGTCCATGATTACCTCAAGGAGGCGGGTTAGCGTGGACAGACTGTCCGCCTGCCCTCATTCACATCAAGCCTCGGCTCCGCTCCCTTGCGGGTACTCGATGAGCCACTCGTGGTTACCGTTTTGACCTCAATACAGAGGGTGTTCGGAATCGCTCGGCAATACTGCACCTGCGAGTAGTACGAGTGGGAGATTTCGTAGTCCTTGCTCCCGGGCGAACCCCGCTGGGTGTTACGCTGCCCGCGCTGTGGCGGGTTGCCGCATGGCTGCCACTCATTGGCAGGGATCGCTGCCCTGCCGACTGAATTGGTGGTCTCGACGCGACCACTGACGACCGGCGCCGCACATGCCTGAAGGAGGAGAAGGACTGAAACAATCAGAATGGAGTGACGCATGATACTCTCCCAAAATGGGGTTGGTGAGAAGACCAAAAGTACCGTCGATACGGTACTTTTCTGTATTTATAATAACATATTTTATATAAAAAGTCAATCTATTCGGCTTTTTTTCCAAGATTCTCAACTTCCCTTAGCCACTTAGCGCGGGCCGCATCATCTACCTTTTCGCATGGTCCATAGGCACTGACCTGAGTTCTAATGCCGGCAAACTCAAGAATACCGTACTGAATTTCGTTCGTAAAATCGCCGAACTGCCACCAGGTCGAAAATGGACTATGTGTGCCGGACAAAATAATGACCCGACCGGTCTTACCGGCTAGATGCTTCTCGATCTTCTTCGTTTGCTTGTTGAAATTGAAAGCAAAACCGGGTAGCCAAAAGCGATCAAAGAGTCCCTTGAGGATAGCCGGCATCGTACACCACCAGTTTGGATAAACGATTACAAGATGGTTGGCCTCACGAATCTTGTTCTGAAGATCAATAAGGTCTGGCTCGAGGGGTTGGATTTCTTTGTATCCCTTATGGAGAATCGGGTCAAAGTTGAGCTCACCAATATTAACGCGATGCACCGTATGACCGGCATCCTGTGCTCCGGCTTGATAATGGTCGACGACGGTGCCGGTAAAGGAGTCCTTGTCAGGATGACCACAGATAATCACGATGTTCTTGGGATTTTGCATATGCTCCTAGTATAACGAACACACTCATAGTGCGGCACTACGAGTGTGTTGATTACCTCTCTTACCCCCTAGCGCCTGATTGAACCGTCTGGATTAAATTGTCCCTGCGCTCCCATTTGCATCTTCATGAGTTTCTCCTTCATTTCTGGATTCATGGCGCCAAGGATTTGCTGTTGATACTTTGGTAGAACCTTCATTGCGGCTGCCATCTGATTGTTCCCATTTCGCTTGAGTTCTTCCTGCATTTCCTTAGCAATCTTCTCAAAGAGGCCCGGGTCCTTCTCGATCATGGTCATGATCATCTCTTGCTGTTCCGGGGGCACGTTCTTCATCTGTGACTGTAGCACTTTTTTCAGTGCAAATTGTTTCAATTTTCCAAGCATAGTGGGCAGATTGTACCACAATTCGTAGACCTCGAAAGTGAGTAATCAGCCTTGGAATATATAGACAAAACTAATTTTATGTGTTATTACGTACCTATTATCTAGACTAACGTTACGTGCGGTATGTTTGAGCAGTTACTTAAGAAGTTATTCGGATGGTATGGCAAGCGCTCAGTGCTAGCCGTTAGTGCACTGGTGCTGATCCTTATAGTCGTCGTATTTACCAAGGGAGATTCTACTGACACGGTAGAAACCGCTACCGAGCGTCTGGCGGAAGTGAAGGTTGCTACCCCGGCTTCACTCGCAGGTTCCTTCGACCTCTCACTTATTGGTTCTGTTGACGCTAAGACCCAAGCTAATCTTCTTGCCGAGTCTACTGGCCGTGTCGTTTCGGTTTCAGTCTCTCTAGGTCAAGTAATTCAACCTGGCACCATCATTGCACAGCTTGAGAATGCCAGTCAGCGAGCTGCGGTCTTGCAAGCACAGGGTGCTTATGAAGCAGCCGTAGCTGCCGGTGCACAAGGATCCCTCAGTCTTACTGGGGCGGAGAACGCACGCTCAGCAACTAAAAACGATATTGTGAGTACTCATGCGTCTGCTTACAACACTATCTCAGGTCTCGTTCTCACAACCATCGATGATTTTTTTGCTGATCCACAAGGCCCAGTTCCTGGATTGAGGATTGACGGTGGTGGTAATGCTACCACTATTAATGCTGCCCGGGTTGCTCTACAAACAAGTTTGCCTATTTGGCAAACTACGGCTACTACACTCTCTCCTACCGATGACCTTTCGGCAGCATTAGCGAGCGCCGCTGTGACTACTGACTCGGTACTTTCGTTGGTTGATACTCTCCTACAGACACTCAATACAACCGGTCGTAATGATAGTTATTCTGACGAGGAATTTACTCAATACATCAATGATCTCACTGCTGCTCGAGCTCAAATATTGGCAACAAAAGGCTCACTTCTTGACGCCGCTACGGATCTTGTCGATGCCGATAAGGCAGTGGCAGTAGCAAAGCTTGCTGCTTCGTCTCCAAAGTCCTCAAACAGTCTCGCTGACGCTCAAATCAAGCAAGCACTAGGAGTCCTGAGAGCTGCTGAGGCTAATCTTGCAAAAACCATCATTCGCTCTCCCATCGGCGGAACTGTTAACAGCCTCAATGTTAGAGCTGGCGACTTCGTTAGTATGAACAGCACAATTGCTGTAGTGGCAAATAATGCCGGACTCGAAGTCACAACCTACCTCGCAGAGGCAGAGACATCAAACCTAGCGATTGGTGATGAGGTCGTTCTTGGTGAGACCTCAACCGGTACGATTACAAATATTTCACCAGCAGTAGACAATACGACTGGCAAGGTAGAGGTTCGAATTGGTACTTCAGCTACCGACTTGAAGACCGGAAGTACAGTTCTGGTTCGCATGAGTCGTCTTGCGGTAGCTAGTAGTCGCGTGATGGTGCCACTCAGTGCGGTTAAGCTTACAACCGATGCCGCTGCAGTATTTATAGTAACCACCGATGGACTATTAAGCGCATTGCCAGTTACCCTCGGTGCTGTCTCTGGTGACATGGTAGAAGTCTTGAGCGGGCTCGATAACACTACTGAAATCGTTGTCGATGCACGGGGACGTAAAGCAGGTGAAACAGTAACTATTGCTCTCTAATATATGCATTCACTCTGGTTTTTCTTTCTTCGCAAGCGCGAATTTAGCTGGCTCCTCATGGCCGTGCTCGTGGCAGCGGGTATCTACTCACTAATCGCTATTCCAAAGGAATCGGCTCCTGAGGTCGTTGTACCCGTTGGTATTGTCACAACATTTTATCCTGGAGCAAATGCTACTGATATTGAGGAGCTCGTCACAGTCCCGATCGAAGATGCACTCGAGAATATTGATGGTCTTGATAACCTTACGTCTGTCTCTCGTGATGGTGTTTCAGCGATTACGGCTGAATTTGCTGCATCTGCTGATCTTGATAAATCACTGCAAGAGTTACGAGACGCTGTTGATAGTGCGACACCAAAACTACCAAGTGACGCCGAAGACCCATTTGTTACAGAGGTTAATTTTGCTAATCAACCAATTCTTGTAATTTCAGTATCGTCTGACGCCAACCCAACTGAATTTACCGCTCTTGGAGAACAGCTGATTGATGAGTTTCAAACGGTGCGTGGAGTGAGTGAAGTGGTGGTGAGTGGTACCCGTGAACAACAAGTTCAGGTGGTAATTGAACCTGCAAAACTTGCTGCTTTTGGCCTTGATCTGAACGCAGTAACAAGCGCTCTGGCTGCTGGTAATCGTACCGCACCAGTAGGAACTATTACGACTGACGCTATTGAGTATACTGTTCGAGTTGAAAGTTCTATTTCCGGTGCGGCTGATATCGCTGCGTTGCCAGTTGGTAGCCGTAATGGAACACCGATCTATCTACGAGATATAGCCACTGTTGCAGACACGGTAGCTGATGCTTCCTCACTGTCTCGAGTGTCAGTGGCGGGTGTGCCTTCAGAAACTGCGCTTACGCTCTCAGTCTACAAGCGCTCAGGCGTTAATGTGACCGACATGTCAGCGGCAGTGAATGAGAAGCTTCAGGCCCTACAATCTCCGGGAGAATTGCTTTCTAACTCACAAGTTTTTGTGGTGTTTGATCAGGGTGAGCAAACGGCAAAAGATCTTACACAGCTCGTACGCGCTGGTATTGAAACGATTCTACTTGTTATGGCAAGTCTTCTCCTCACCATCGGTTGGCGCGAGTCACTGGTGGCTGGTCTATCAATTCCCCTCTCCTTCGTGATTGCGTTCATTGGACTTTTAGCATCAGGAAATACTATCAACTTCATTTCATTGTTTGCACTCATCCTTGCGGTCGGTATCCTCGTTGACTCAGGTATTGTGGTTACCGAAGCAATTCATACACGCCTCAAGAAGCGTGGCTCAGCCTTAGAAGCTGCTCGTGAGACTATTGTTGAATACGCATGGCCACTCATTGGCGGTACGATGACCACCGTTGCTGTCTTTGCCCCGCTCTTCTTCCTTTCGGGAGTTACCGGTGAGTTTATTGCATCAATCCCGTTCACCATTATCTTTGTACTCATCGCTTCTATTTTTGTTGCACTCGGAATGGTGCCGCTTATTGCGATCGCACTGACAGCGAATGCGAAGCCGAATCGATTCGAGGAAGCGCAAGAGCGATACACAAAGGTCGCGCAAGCGTGGTACAGACTACACCTCGTTCGTTTTCTACAGAACACAAAAGCCCAACGAGTCTTTCTTTGGGGATTGTTTGGTTGCTTCATTCTGTCATTAGCACTACCTGCCACTGGACTCCTGAAAGTCATATTCTTTCCACCAGAGGATGTACCGTACATATACATTGATGTCGAAACCGCTCAAGGTACACCCCTGAGTACAACCGACTTAGCGGTTCGACAAATTGAGGAGATATTGTATGAGACTCCTGAAATAATCGCCTTTTCATCAGGTGTGGGTAGCGCCTCATCATTTACCGGTGGCGGTGGTAGCGGTGGCCGATTCGGCAGTATCACCGTTGAATTATCTGAGGACCGTGAGCGGAGTAGTGCTGAAATTTCAGCTGAACTCAGAAGTCATTTTGCAGACATCAAAAGTGCTGACGTTAAGATTACCGAACAGCAAAATGGACCTCCGACCGGTGCCCCGATTGTAATCAAATTTACTGGTGATAATCTAAGTGAACTTTCACGTACTGCTGAGGTCGCGAGTCTTTTGCTTGCAGAAATACCAGGCACACGAGATATCGAAAGTAGTGCTGATAGCAGTGCGACCGAATTTGTGTTTAGTATTGACCGAGCCAAAGCAGCCCTCTATGGAGTGAATCCATCGGCAATCACCAACACGCTTCGAGCTGCTGTCTTTGGAATTACCGCTACAACCCTGCGTCAGGATGGAGCGGAGATTGATGTGGTGGTCAAGCTTGGCAATCCAGAGGAAATGCTTTCTTGGCAGCGTACGCAGGAAATTACCCTCGATACCCTCCGTAATCTTTCAGTGGTCAGTCAAAGCGGTGAAACTATTCTAATTGGATCGTTAATTACCGAGGATATTGCCCCTGCTAACGGCTCAATCACACGTGAAGAGAGTGAGCGTGTAGTCACGGTCTCTGCGTATACCACAGGAGACAGTACTGCTACCGAAGTGATAGCTGAGTTTAAGAACCGAGAATCGGAACTTTCACTCCCCGCCAGTGTACGGGTAAGTTATGGAGGAGAGACGGAGGATATCAACCAATCGTTTACGGAAATGTTTCTTGCGCTCGTCGCTGGACTTCTGCTCATGCTTGGCATCTTAGTCCTTTCCTTTAATTCACTGCGGTACTCATTATACTTACTGCTAGCAGTCCCCTATTCCCTTATTGGTGTGTTCGTCGGACTAACGATAACTGGCCTTGCGCTCTCATTTACCTCTCTCCTTGGTGTTATCGCATTGGCTGGCGTTATCATCAATCATGCAATCATCCTGCTTGACTCGTTGATTAACCATAAAGCAACTGATCACACGAGCACCTCACTCCTTGACCAAGTTGCTGACGCTTCAGTAACTCGATTCCGTCCGATTATGCTTACTACGGTTACTACGGTAGTTGGTATGATCCCTCTCTCAACCATATCGGATTTTTGGAGTCCGCTCGCGTTTGCGATCATGTTTGGACTGACTTTCGCGATGGTACTTACCCTGCTTCTAGTACCAACACTCTTCTATCGAAATGAACTTAAGAAGCAATTGAAACAGCAGAATTCGCACTAATAAGAAAGCCGCCCTTAAGGGCGGCTTTCTTCACGACTCTTATCCGCGTCGCCTCTGGTACCACATGAGACTATTAATGAGCGTATACGCAAAGACGAGTTCTATGGTATACGCAACCACAAAGAGCGGGAGTGAGAAATCAGCGAGACCAAGCGAGGCTAAGGCCATACCAAACCCCAACAAATACCATGTTCCTGCTTGTATGGCTGGACCAAAACTACTCGGCATAATGCGTGCCGTCATAAGAGATGCATTTACAAACAAGACTGAGATCAGAATACACTGTGCAATTATGTAGGGAGTAAAGTAATCGTATCCAATTTCACGAACTCCGAATACGAGGAGTATCGTAGTAGTCGTAAGAATTAGAACCATAGCGATACGGAGTACGATATAGGTCACCCCCATCATGCGCCGCTCTACCGGATCAATCGTTCCGTCCTCGATAGCGCTAAAGAAATTGAGTACCGCGAGCGTTGAAGACCCAACACCAAGAGAAATACCGATAATTTGGGCGATGCTAATGATGGTAGTGATTGTTTCCATAATGCTATAATAACAGGGCTACAATAAACCTTTCTCTATTGTGCACAGGACATTACTAACAACTTTACTGAGATACTGTGAACTTTGATCACCTGAAAACTATTTATCGAGACTTTGATATACGGGGTAAATATCCTGAGGAAATAACTGATGACGAGGTGTATCGAATCGCGCGCGCGTTGACACTCCACTATCAGGTCAAAAAGGTAGCTATTGGCTACGATATTCGACCATCTGCCCAAAATCTCTGCTCTGCACTGACGCGCGGTTTTCTTGAAAGTGGTGTTAATGTTATTGATCTCGGTCTTTGTACTACCCCAATGTCATACTTTATGTGTGGCTCGACCGATGTCGATATGGCAGTCATGATCACCGCCTCACATATGCCGAGTGAGTATAATGGCCTCAAAATTACCGTGGCTGATGCCCGCCCAGTGACAAAGGACATCCTGGAGGTCATTCGCGAAATTGTCGGTACTCACACCTTCTCTGAGGAAGTGACGCATGGCACTATCACCGCGCATGCCCTGCAGACCGACTGGATCAAGCACTTTAAAGCGCAGCACGATCTTACCGGTTCAAATCTATCGATAGTAGTCGATCCAGCCAACATGATCGGTATTCTCGAGATTGCGACCTTTAAGGCCTTTGAGCCAGATATCACCGTCCACACCATATTTGATGAATATGACCACACATGCCCCAATCATGAAGCTAACCCAATTAAACACGAGGTTTTAGCTTCACTGGCTGAGGAAGTGCGTTGTCGACATGCTGACCTCGGCGTTGCTTTTGATGGTGACGCTGATCGGGTAGGCTTTGTTGATGAGACTGGTACACCAGTACCAAGTGATCTTATCGGCGCACTACTTGCACGCTCTGTTCTGAAAAATCATCCTGGCGCCCTCGTTGTAACAGACGTTCGATCGTCACGATCTCTCATTGACGAAGTAACTCGTCTTGGCGGTACTATCATCCGCGAAAAGGTTGGACACACCCATATCCGCACCCGTATGCGGAGCGAGAACGCCATTCTTGGTATTGAACTTTCAGGACACTTTTTCTTCAAGGACAGCTACTTTTCGGAAGGAGGACCGCTCCCTGCTTTCATAATTATGGAATTACTAAAGGAGACAAAACAACCCCTGAGTGCTCTGGTGGCTGAAGTTAGAAAACATCATCACTCAGGTGAGATCAATTCACACGTGACACGGTCTAAAGAAGCAATTTACCAGACGATCACAGCGGCATTTCCCGATCTCCCACCAAGATATCAGGACGGTCTAACCCTCGAGGCAGACGATTGGTGGTGCAATGTCAGGCCGTCTGCTAATGATCCGGTGATGCGTTTGAATCTTGAAGCCGACACGAAGGAGCGAATGGAAGAAATGCGTGATATTCTCCTTGGCCTCATTCGTTCCGAATAGCTACATCTTGGTAGGAACCGCGATGCCAAGCAGCGATAGACCATCATGGAGTACTCGTCCAACCGCAGTTGTGAGCGCTACCTTGTATGACGCACAGGCATCACTAGGATCTGCGATCCGCTCACTTGCATAAAATGAGTTGAACTCGCCCGCGAGTGCTGTGAGGTAGGTCAGAATATGATGCGGCTCATACAGTCGTGTCGCCTCCGCTACAGTATCAGAATAGCGTACCAAGAGTCGCTCAACTGCATACGGGATTGCCGGCTGGACAACCGTCGAAGGTTCGATGCCGAGAGCTGCCGCCTTTGCAAGAACTGATTTGATACGTGTGTTCGTGTATTGCAAATATGGTCCAGAATCACCTTCATAGGAGAGAGCTTGCTCTTTATTGAAGATAATATCAAGTCCTACTTTTTGACGTAAAATCTGATATTTAAGTGCTGCTACAGCTATATCATTAGCTAGTCGAGGCTGTTCTAGAAGCTCCGCTGGTGTGGCGCGTCTTTTAGCCTCTTCAGTCATTTCTTCGAGTAATGACTCACCAGTAAGCACGTTACCTTTCCGTGAAGACATTTTTCCGGTACTCAGGGTAAGAAAACCAGTCGGAATATGTTGGATCTCCTTTGTTGCTGCGTCTGGAAAAACCTCCTTGAGCGCGGCGATGAGCACTTTGAAGTACTCAGCCTGTTCCCCACCAGTAACAATCATTGAAACATCCCAATCCGGATATGCTGCTTGCTTAAGTTGGTGGTTACCAAGATCTTTTGCTTCATAGGTCGGTAGGCCTTGTGAATTTATAAAGACTCGGGTGTGAAGACCTACCTTTTCACCTTGATAGATAACGGCACCATCACTTTCAGTGAAAATACCGTCAGTGAGATGTGCTCGCACGAGTGCCACACCCACCGCACCTACCTGACTTTCATAGAACTCAGCATCAAATTTAGTACCGAGTAAATCACAGAGGTATCGAAGTCGCCTGAGTGAAGTCTCGATACCACGGGCACGGAGATCATTAAGCTCAGGATCGTTTCCGGCATAGAGTGAACGATTAACTGCTTCGATCTCACCCTTGAGCCCCTCATCTTCATCATAGGCACGACTACCAAGCACGTACGCCTGTCCGAGCGCTGCGATATCATCAGGGTTAAGGCCATGTTTCTGTAAACCCCACACTCCTTTTGCTACCGTAAGACCAATATCTGAGGGGTAATTCAGTCGGTGTACGAGAGCACCAGAATTCTCGAGTAATCGAGAGATGGATTCTCCGATGATATTACCAACGAGGTTACCAATATGGAGCGGCTTGAATAGATTTGGGCTCGTATATTCTATAAGCACATGCTTGCCTGCGTTTAGTGTACTTTTACCCGGGGCAGATTCACTCGTCTGTACAGTCTCAATCGCCTGTGAAAAATACTGAGGGGAAAAGAAAAAGTTAATAAACCCCTTACCAGCCACTTCAATCTTTTCAACTTCTGGTAACCGATCACTAAGACCCTCCATGAGTAGCGCCGCAGCTTCTTCTGGTGACTTTCCGATTCTCTTCGCGATTGCAAAGGCTGCTCCGGTAGCCAAATCTCCTCCAGCAAAGGCTGGTGGGTAGGCCAAGCTAAATCGAACGTCGGTGACGCCCAACTCGTGTAGCCGCTCGGCAATTACCAGTTCGATTTTTTCTTTCATGTGAGTGATTGTCCTTGTTTTTTCTACTATAGCATCAATTTATATACGAGCAACGCACCTTCAGAGGTCAATCTGTGTGGCAAATCTCTTCTCTTGCCACGTCGCTATAGACAAACATGGTAGAGCATACGTCAGATTTCTTGGGTACGGTAGACCTTAGGGGAATCGGTCACGAGTTACTAAGTAAAATGTTTCGTTAACTCACATTTTACTAAGTACTCGCGACCCCGCCTCCTTCGCAAGCTCAGTCCGGCTTTCGATTCCCACGCAAGCAAAATCATTTGCTTGCTCTAAGGTCCACGAACAAAAATGGCACGCTTTCGCGTGCTCATATTTTGTACTCGTGGACCTTAGGGGAATCGAACCCCTCACCTCATCCATGCCATGGATGCGCTCTACCAAATGAGCTAAAGGCCCAAATCAGGTCGTAGTATACGGCAAAATAGTAGAAAGAAAAGTCTTTTATGTCGGCAATTTAACCTGATGACACTCTGCACCTTGACTCCAATGCGTAATGTTTTTTGCAGTGGTCTCAATGATTTCACGCTTTGCTTCCTTCGTGTTGAAAGCCATGTGTGGTGTCATGATAACGTTTGGCATATCAAGAAGTTCATGCTCGGCTGCAAACGCCTTCCAGATATTAATGTTGAGTTCTTCCCGGGCATCAATTAGTTTCAATTCGTCTTTAAGGTACTCCTCCCCTTCGTATACATCGAGACCAGCGCCCGCAATTTTACCAGATTTGAGCGCATGAATGAGTGCTACGGTATCGACAAGAGATCCTCGAGCGGTGTTTATTATATAAGCACCGGTTTTAACGTGAGTCAGGCGCTCTTCGTTGAGTAAATGGTAGTTATCGTTAGTTGCAGGAACATGTAGGGTGATGATATCTGAAGTTGCAAGGAGATCAGGTAGTGTTTGGTATACAATACCTCGTTCACGAGCAAACTCAGCGTCTGGATAAAGATCAAAAGCCTGTACCTTCATACGAAATCCCTGTGCAATCTCTATCACTCGCCTACCGATCGCACCAGTTCCAACAACGCCAATCGTCTTACCACAAATATCAAAACCTTCATGGAGTGCTACATTATGTTCACCGGTTATACGCATGAGGTCATACATCGCGTTAATCTTTCGGGACAAGGTCAGAATCAGTGCGAACGTGTGCTCGGCAACCGTCTGCGCACCATAGTGTGGTACATAGGATACAACAATCCCTTTGCTCACCGCATGTGCTACCGCCACATGGTCAAAGCCAGTCGAGCGCAGCGCGATGTGCCGCAAATTTGGCATCTCATCAATCATCGTCGCTGTTAGTCGTGAATTCACAAATATGGAGAGTACTTCCGCATCTCTGATTTCTGTTGGTACACCGTCGGTCTCACCAAGCGGATTAGCATAGAAAATAACCTCATGGTTTGGCAATAAATCCAACACCACCGACTCTTCATTGGGTTGTGGTGTAACGTAAGCAATCTTCATAGATTGTTAGTATAGCATCACAAAATGCGCTTTGTTTTAGTAACCCCAAGAAGTATCAGGCGTTCCTCTTGAACTAACTGTTCTTGCCTTGTCGGTTCATGCGTGAAGCTACTCTCCGTGGAGTATTTGCATTACCAACATGCTTGTTTGGATGTCCTGGCTGTGAGCCGTGATTGTTTTTTAACATATACTAATAGTATACTCCGATTTATAGAGAGTGCTACGCCACTGTGCAAACAGTAACACCTGAAGCCTCATCATCGAAAAAGTTTTTTCCAGTGATAGAAGCCTGGCAGGCGGCCGTAGGGCTCCCACCACTGTGCTCCCAAATACGCACCAACGGCTATGCCGCTCAACCAGAGCAACGTTGACCCAAGATTGTGTATGAAATCCCATTCTCTCCACCAGAAGGTATCAGCGTAGAGCTCCGGTTGGCCAAAGATAAGCCTGAGTGCGAATAATTCAACTATCCCGTGAATAATAGTAGCCATGAGGAAGCCGAGAAAACTAGCTACGACAATATACAGTATTCGTTTCATAGCTCTAGTATACTATTTATACTAGCACCTGAGGAGTTATGGATTCAGAAATATTTAATCTACTTGAAGGCCTGTCCTGGGTTACGCTCGGTGTAGTAGGCTTGATCATCAGAAGACTCGTTAAGAGTGAGTTCAAAAAGCTGGCGTACTTTAGTACGGTAATTCTTATCGCTTTTGGCCTGTCAGACTTTGCTCAAGTCATCCATGGGACATTTTTAGTACCCGGAATGGAGTGGCTTCTTATTTGGAAGTTTATTAATCTGATTGGATTACTTGCCTGTTTCGTATGGTACTTTAGATTACGGTTACGACGTACGTAGATCATAAAACTAGAATTTTAACCGAGAGTGACTGAGAATGAGTTCTAACCCCATACAAAACACACCTGTCATATGACAGGTGTGTTTTGATTTTGTGGACCCGAGAGGATTCGAACCCCCCGCCTCCTCAGTGCAAATGAGGCGCTCTACCAAATGAGCTACGGGCCCAGCTGCTTCACGAATGCGAAGTAGCACCATGATAAAGGATGCGAGCGATAAGTCAATAGGGGTCTATTGAAGACCTAGTAGCCACGGGGCTTTAGAATCCGGAGATAATTCCCCACCTACACTGAGCTGATTGCCCTCCCAGACGGCTGTTGCCGCAGCGGTAATAAGGAGTTCTACACGGTCACCATCCTTACGGAGTGGATAGATTTTTTCTGACAAAGAGTCGTAGACGAACGGGAGACAGGTTTTAGCATCGACGGACTTCTGCTCGCAGAAAAATACATACTCATCTGAGGGCGATGCGGTGTAGATGATTTCGCCAACATGGGTGCCTTGGGTTGCAAACTCTTCGCTAACTTCAGCGCCAGAGATTTCTGGATTAAAACTCAGTACCCGTGTTTCACCGAGTGTGGTAACTTCTAGTAATCCATTTTGGTATACAACTGATTCCGAAATAGTTGCTTCTGAAGTAGCGGGACTGACTGGATCTTCAGAGAGAGCGCTCATGACGGCTGCTGACTGAACAGAAGCAGTACCCTGATCTAGTACCGCCGTACTTTTATCAATTCCAAGCCAAATAAAAGTTGTTAAAAAACCTAGAAAATAAGCCAAACCAACTAAGGTAGCTCGCTCATGTCGTGTGCCTTCCATAATGTCTCTAGTATACCGCCTGTGTGTCGTAAACACCAAGTTATCCTCATCTAGTAGCGGTCTCGATCAGGTAAACAACAAGTTCCTCGTAGCTCATACCAACTGCTGCAGCAGCTTTGGGGAGTAAAGATTCGGCAGTGAGACCGGGCAAGGTGTTAACCTCAAGAAAATAGGGTTGACCATTTCTAACAATAAAGTCCGAGCGCGAATATTGTGATAATCCAAGCGCCTTATGTACAAGCTCGGTCAGCTCGGCGATAGCAATTCGCTCGGTGTATGAGAAGTTACCGGGACAAATCTCCTCTGTCTTACCGTTATACTTCGCTTCAGTGGTAAAAAAATCATATTCGCGCGGTGGGATTATTTCTATCGTTGGAAACAGATAGTAGTCCTGATCACGATAGCCCTCAAGCACACCGCACGTTGCCTCACGACCACGGATGTATTCCTCAACAAGAACACGGTCCGATTGTGTCAAGGCTTGTTGCAGTACTGACGCAAGGTCATCACCCTCACGGACAAACTCGACTCCTACCGACGAGCCACTTGCAAGCGGTTTAACAAAATAATCAGGCCCAAATCGTTCGGAAAGATCCTGAACGATAGTTGCCAGATCTTCTATCTGATCGGCAGTAATGACGTGATGATCAGGCATTCGTACTCCATATTGCTTTAAGGTTTCCTTGGTGAGATGTTTATTAAACGCAATCGCTGATGGGAGTGATCTACTGCCAGTAAAGGGGATGTTGTGACGCTGAATGAGCTTCTGTACCTCCCCATCCTCTCCATACGTACCATGGAGCGCAATAAACACGACATCAGTAGCCGCTAGCACTTGTTCAGGTGGTCGCACTAAGCCACCATAAATCCAATCACCCTGCTTAGTTATCACCACGTCAGTAACGGTGGTATAGTGTTTTTGTAGGGCACGGAGAACGTTAGCTCCTGAGCGCATCGATACTTCATATTCAGCACTCGGACCGCCACGCAAAATGGTCACACGTTTGTGATTCATGACACTATACTATCATGCTTCTATAGGCTACTCCCCCATCCCCACAGCTCTCGCTTGGTTATATACCAAGCGCACCTTTGCGGCGGCGCAAACGGTGGTATGTGATCGCAAACCGGTGGGACTCTGCGTTAGCAAGTAAAATACTGAGTTGATTTGACTCAATGATCTGTTTCGGTCCAACAATTCGCTCCGGTTTGTGCCTTATATTTTTTGTAACGGCTACTACTGGTATCATCAAACCACATTCTCGGAGCACGAGTTCGGCAGCACGCTTTTGTACATGATTACCATCGACGACTATTAATTGGGGGAAAGTCCATTCCACATGTCCAAAGCGACGACGCAAGACCTCCCTCAGCGCAGCCGGGTCATTGGCGTCGGTTACCGTCTCAATCTTAAACTTTCGATACTCACTCGGGCGTGGCTCTCCACCTACGACGACAGTCATTACACCGACCATATGGCTCCCTTGTAAGTGTGCGATGTCATATGCTTCGATACGGTACAGACTGCTCGACTCAACATTTTCGCGCTCAGCTTTAATGAGTGCCACGTCTTCGATATGCTGGAGAGCAAAAATCTGCTTTTTTACTGCGTGAGCAGCTTCAAACCGTTCAGCTTTAGCGTGAACAAGCATATCTCGTTGTAGTTCAGTGATTATGCGTACCTTTTTACCTTCAAAAAACAAGCGTAGGTGACGAATTGTACGCTGATAACCTACTTTGTCATCAGGATCCGGATAGAGCCCAATCTGGCGGTTAAAATTGATACGACCCTTAACGACCTTTGAGCGCTCAGTGCCGAGCGGCTGGTTTGTGTCATAAAAGCGAAACAGCTTTCTTATGATTCGTAAAGCTTCGCGCAGTAATTGCCCACTCGGGAAGGGACCGAAATGGTATTTGATATCTTTGGGCAGGAACTGCTCTGTTAAGTCCTTTCCTCGAACAACCAAAACCCGCGGCCATTCCTCGTTCGTGATAATGAGATGATTGTAGCTCTTATCATCTTTACTTCGCGTATTGTACTTTGGCTTATGGGTACGAATGAGATTGGTTTCAAGAATGAGCGCCTCAAGAACACTATCAGTAGCAGTGTGCTCTATCGTAACCGCCTCACGTACCATCTGTTCTATAAGCGCTGAGCGCTTTTCCTTAATATCTTTTACAAAGTAACTCTGTACTCGATTTTTCAGTGAGGTAGCTTTACCGATATAGAGAATCTGCTTTTGCGCGCCCAAAAAGAAATAGACCCCAGGATTATCGGGTAGATCGTTCTTTTTTAAATCGTCTTTCGTCATATGAAGACACTTATGCTACACCACTCTTCTCTAATGCTCCACTACACGTCAGACATGCCACTTAGGAGCGATTTTTGATTCTTCGTACGCGTCAGGCTCTTACAAGACCTTTTTTAGATACATGCCGGTGTATGATTTGGAGTTATCAGCCACTTCTTCTGGTGTCCCCTTAGCAACAATTTCACCTCCACCAGCACCACCGTTTGGACCGATATCGATAATATAGTCAGCGCATTTTATAAGATCAAGGTTATGCTCAATAACCATGACGGTATTACCATGATTCACAAGTTGCTGTAGGATTTCAACGAGTTTACGAACGTCTTCATAATGAAGACCAATAGTCGGCTCATCGAGGAGATACATGGTCTTTTGGGTATGTGGTTTATAGAGCTCTGAGGCAATCTTCACTCGCTGCGCTTCTCCACCTGATAGCGTCGTCGCACTTTGTCCTAATTCTAGATATGAGAGCCCAACGTCAAGGAGCGTTTTAAGCCGTTCTTCAATAGCGGGTACATCTTTAAAGAATTCATACGCCTCTTCTATTGTCATATGAAGTACTTCATGAATATTCTTTTTTCGATACGTGACTTCAAGTGTTTCTTTCGTAAAGCGCTTACCGTCACACACATCGCAGGTTACGTACACTGTTGGCAAAAAGTGCATCTCGACTGCGATTTCACCATTACCTTGGCAAGCTTCGCAGCGGCCACCTTTCACATTGAAGCTGAAGCGACCCGGCTTCCAACCGCGTGCTCGTGCTTCACTTGAGGCTGCAAACAGATCTCGGATATGACCGAACGCGCCCGTGTAGGTAGCTGGATTAGAGCGTGGTGTCCGTCCTATAGGAGACTGATCAATGAGGCATGAACGTCCTAAATATTCAGTACCGGTAAAACTACTACAGTTATAGGTATGCGGAGTACGAAACTTCTTTTCAAGACGAGACTTCAGATTCTTATCTACAATTTCGTACATGAAAGTAGACTTACCTGACCCTGAAACACCAGTGACACACACGAGCTTACTGAGTGGAATATCGACGTTGAGATTTTTAATATTAAACGCCTTCCCGCCTCGTATCTTCAAAGAACCACGATCGGTTGTTCGTCGCTCTGGTATAGCGATCTTTTTTGTTCCCCGAAGGTAATCGAGCGTGACGGAGCCAGAGTCGTTCTTTGGTGCTGAAAGTAGTGTATCGAGATATCCCGAGACGACCACTTTGCCACCATGCACACCAGCGCCTGGACCTATGTCAACCAGGTAGTCTGCTGCGTAGATCGTATCTTCATCATGTTCAACCACAATGATTGTGTTACCGAGATCGCGGAGTTCGGTGAGTGTCTTTATAAGCCGATCATTATCGCGCTGATGGAGACCGATCGTTGGTTCATCAAGTACATAGAGCGCTCCAACGAGGCCTGAGCCGAGTTGTGAAGCCAATCGAATACGTTGAGCTTCTCCACCTGAAAGCGTATTTGCTCTCCGATCCAAGGTTAGATATTCAATTCCCACATTGTTCATAAACTCAAGTCGCTCAATTATTTCTCGCAACGCTGGCCAGGCAATATCTTGTTGCTTTTTCGTGAGCTGTAGGGTTGCGATGAACTGGGTAGCTTCTTTGACAGTCATCCTCGTAAAACCTACGATATTAGTACCGAGATCTTTTTTACCGTCACCACCGAGATAGACTCGAAGTGCTTCTGGCCGCAAACGAGCCCCCTGACATGCAGGACACTCATCTGATTGGAAAATTCCAACCACGCCAAGACCGTTACATTCTGGACAAGCACCATATGGTGAATTGAAGGAAAACAATCGGGGTTCAACTTCAGGGAATGAAGAGCCATCAATGGGGCAAATGAACTTAGCAGAAAGTGTTCTAACACTGCCATCGGGACTCTCAATTTTAACGAGACCATTTGCCTCATGAAGCGCAATCTCCACTGCTTCTGAAAGTCGTTCCCGCGAGCCCTTTGGATCATCGGTAAACTCACTGACGTAGATTTCATCAATGAGGACATCGATGTCGTGTCGTTTTGTCTTGGTGAGAATTATCTTCTCGCGGAGCTGCTTCACCTCCCTGTCGATTTTTACCGTCTCAAAGCCTTTACCCAAGAGGTCGTAGAGAAGTTGATAGTACTCGCCCTTTCGTCCAACCACAACGGGCGCGAAGATTGATACTCGACCTTTTGAGACCTCAATCCCCATAACCCGCTGTGCTTGTTGCTTTGTTGCCTCCTTGACTTCCTTACCTTCGATTGAACGAATGACAATGTTTAGAATTTCGTCTTGGGAAAGCTTCTCAATCGGAACATCAACATCGAGACAATATGGTTGTCCAACTCGAGCGTACAAGATACGAAGATAATCGTATATTTCTGTGATCGTCGCCACGGTAGATCGTGGGTTCCGCGAAGCTGACTTTTGATCTATTGAAATTGCTGGCGACAAACCAGAAATCTCATCAACATCTGGCTTTTGCAGTTTGTTAAGAAATTGTCGAGCATACGGTGACAATGACTCAACGTACCGACGCTGCCCTTCTGCAAAGATGGTATCGAACGCTAAGGATGACTTACCAGAACCTGAAGGACCCGTTATCGCGATCATCTTACCGCGCGGCATTTCGACATCGATGTTTTTTAGGTTATGAGTTCTCGCGCCACGCACGACGATCTTACCCCCAGAAATGGCGTGCTCTGTGCTGTCCCAGGTTGTCTTTGTCTTTTTGTCTGATTTCTTAGCCATATCGGGCGCAAAAGGTGAGTATACCGACTAAACGTCCCCTTGCCAACCTATGAATTCTTGCGTTCAATTGGAAACTTCATAATAACATGTGTTCCAACATCCTTGATTGATTCTAGCTCTATCGTTCCACCGAGCTGAGTCACGAGCTGGCGTGTAATCCACATGCCAAGTCCCGTCCCGGTTACTTGCTCCTTCTGAGCCGCATCTCCAACTCGGACAAATGGCGTAAAGAGTTTACGTTGATCCTCAGCACTGATACCAGCTCCTGTATCTGCAATCGTGAAGATTACCTGTCTGAACTCGCGCTGTAACGACAAGGTGACCGAACCCTTCGGGGTGTATTTAATAGCATTTGAAAGCATATTGGTAAGCACCTGCTCAAGCCGTTTGCTATCAGTGGTAAACTCAATGGTTTCGTTCGGTAAGCGTAGCGCGAGTACAAGACCCTTTTCTTGTGCGCTTAAGTGCGCTGCTGCTTCTACTCGTTCAAGGAGCTCTCCTGCATTGGTGCGGGCGAAAGTAAGCGGAAGCTGACCTGACTGAATTCGAGCCGCCTCAAGAAAATCGTTAACGAGCGTCACCAAACGACCGGTTGAGAGGCGAATTTTAGTTGCAAATTCTCGCTCCACAATCGGTACTGCGGTTGATTCTTCGATCATACTTGCATATCCACGCATAGCGGTAAGTGGGGCACGGAGCTCGTGCACGAGGCTACTCATGAATACATCGCGCTCAGTCAATGCTTCTCGAGTTGTCTTATAGAGCAACTCATAGTTAACCTGACGAGCCATCCAGTATGCAACCACGAGCATCAGTACGAGTAGTATCGCTAGTAGCGCGAGCGGTCGATCTCCCCGTGCCTTCATGAGCTCATAGAGCGGGGTAAAGTTATGCTCTGTAAATACAAAATACTGCTCCCCTGCCACACTCGGTATCGCACGGTACGCGTGTTCACGCAGTTCACCATTAATGAGGTATTGAAAGACGTACGTTGAGCCTGGTTCAATGAGCGAGCTTTGAAAATTTGCGACAGACTCAATGACGGTACCTTCAGGGATCGAGGCGGTCGAGTACACTACCGAAAAAACATCGTCCTCTTTAATAACAAGATCGAGTCGTTCGGTATCATCTTGCTCAGACAGTATGGTCTCTGCGAAATAGGTGAGGTCACCCTCAGCGATAAGTAGAGCTTCGACCGCATCATGTGTAGTTGATATCTTCTTAAGTAGCACCGTCGCTAAATCAGCTTCCGTACTCCGCGATTCACTGACGTAAAACGTAATAAAGAGGATCGGTATAAAAACCGAGAAAACCAATACGAGAGACAATCTTGAATGTGTTCGGAGTCCAGAAACACTTCTCCGGAAAAGCTCAATCATACGTGCTGAGCATTCAGTTTAACGCGCTCCTGTCGCAGCGTAGCTCCAAGGAGGAGTAAGATTAAACCGAATGATACGACACCCATTGCAGCCACAATATTATAAGATCGAGTCGAGGCGACTATTCCACCCTCAGTAAGGGCAGTGGCGGTTTCGCGCTCAGTTTCAACATAGGTGTACGCTTCAGCGGTTTTAACAAAGGTAAAAGCAGAACTTCGAACGACAATCTCCCCTTTATTATCGGTGAGCGCAGCGTAGACTTGATGTTCACCATCCTCGAGTTCTTTTGAGAACGTGTAGGAGAAACTACCATCATCTTTAGTTTTTAGTGTCACTACAATTGGATCACTAAAGATGTAGAGCGTAACAAAACTATTGGGTAAGCCAAAACCAGAAATCTCTGACTGAACTATTGGCTTAGTATCATCTGCCTCATACACAAGGAGTGGCGCCACGGTATTGATCGTGAGTAACGAATCATCCTCATAGCTTACTTGTTTCGGAGAATTAAAGCGTATGACTGCCTCTGGTTTCTCATCAACAGGATCATAACCGAGGCTGATCTCGACACCATCAGTCACCCCGTCACCGTCTGAGTCAGGGTTTTCTGGGTCGGTGGTATAGAGGAGATATTCATCATAATCAGAAATACCGTCATTGTCGGTGTCGGCGCTACTAGCGGCCGCTGTTCGCTCCTTCTTAAATTCTTCGACTCGCTTGATTTGGTCTTTTACTTCATCAAGTTCCCGACGCATATCTGCCTCTAGCGCGTAAATTGAATCTGCAAATTTCGAATCAATCATCTCTTCAGCAAGTAGTTCACTGACACGATTATTAAGCTCCGTTTCGGTTAATCGGATGAGGTTCTCGTCCCCAGATTGAAGTGCTGAGCCATACCGACGAAGGAGATCATTAAGCTCATCACTATACGTATCGAGTATTTCCTGCACCTTCTCTGTTTCTACTTCTCGTGTGATTGGTGTGCTCGTAGTTCTGTAGGGGCTCGTGAGTAATGTAGGAATTGGTGGTGTTTCTGGATTTACGAGGAGTGCAATTGGAGTTGTTGTCGATAGGCCGATTTCGATTACTTGCTGCTTCACTTCCTCTTGTGTCGTTGTGTAAACCGGCTCAGTTTGATAGGTCTGCTTAGGTGGGATATTCTCGAAGCGGATCTCAGCCGTCTCCTTCATTTGGGAAGCGTCAAAAGCACGGGCTATGATCTGGTATTTGCCGACAGGTAGAGAACTTCCATCGAGCCAATAGAGCCAGCCATCTGATGTACGAGCAGCAACACCAAGAAAGACTGGTTGGGTTGAATTTTCCGCTCGCGCGTAGAGCTCTATAGACGAATAGCGATACGTTGAGATAATTTGCACTTTATACTGCCCAGTCAGTACTCCTGGAGATAAGGCAAGTTTAAGCGCATCATCAACCTCCGACTCCTCTGACTCCTCAGGAGTCGGAGGTGTTGTTGTTGCCACGAGCTTTGGTGGCTCGCGTGAGGGCTCGAGTACCACGATCGGCTCAATCGGTTTCTTCTCGATATCATTCGTGATATCTGGGTCCTCAACATCTTCATCGACTTCGGTTGGATTATTACTAAACGTTGGATCAGGAAGTATTGGCGATGTAGTAGCTTGGTTTGAGTCACCTGAACCAGTAATTGGTGTCTCCGGAACTCTGAATGAAGGTCCAAAAAATTCGGAGTAGGTACCATTGAGACCCTTAACCCGGACAAGGGTTTTATATTCACCAGGGTCCATGGCGGTAGTTGGTATACGATACTTATAGCGATCATCACTCGATTGTCCTTCAAGTAATAATTCACGTCTTGAATCATTTTTAAGCGAAATGGTGGTAACTGAATGCTGTAGTGCATTCCGTACGATAATTTCTAGCATTGTATCTTTACCAGGTTCCACAAGGAGTGAGGAAGCGAAGATCACTTCCGGATTAGGTATCACTTGAACTAATCCGGGTGATGAGCTTGAGGCAGTATTTTCGGTACAAGCAACGTCTCCACAGATAAGCGTAGCGAAGAGCTTTGTCTGTGATAAAGGAACGTTTGAAGAAAAAGCAAACACCGACAAGGTACCAAAGAGTACAAAAGTATATCCAGCACTGATGGCAATACCTGCCATCAGCCGTGGTGATTCACGTTCATACCAAGCTCGATATAGCCGTGCCTTCTCAGCGAGACGGACACTCACAGAACCAGTAATTAGGGTTACTGTATCTGTGGTGCTTGTGGACTTACTAGACTCTAGCGAATTCACTGCTTTAGTGCGGGTAGGCAGTTTAGGTACAGGAGTGTTCTTGCGTACCCGTGCGGCTGGAGTAGCTACCGTTGAATTGAGCTGTTCAACCCGAGAAGGAGTCACCGCTCGCTTCCGCGACCGCGGTGTAGATGGAGCAGCCGTGTCTGCTTTCACCACTTTCTTTCGTACAGTTCCCTTAACTAGGGTTTTGACACCTATTTTAGATGCAGCTTTTGCGACACGCTTTTTCGGCGCTGAGTCCATATTGTTTTTAGTATACCGTTCACCGCTCACTAAATCGATCAGTTATTAACGCTCTTTTTGCGCATAACCTTTTTCTTTTTTTGTTGCAATTCTTCTAGGTATCGAATCTCATCGCGAATGATGGCTGCGGTTTCAAAGTCTAGAGCTGAGACCGCCTCATCCATTTGTCGGCGCTTTTCCTTGAGGACTCCTTTTGGATCCTTTTCATACAAGGTAACGTCAACTTTAAGTAATGAGTCAACTGTCTCGTCATGTTGACTACGAAGCTGATCAGCAATTGACTTAATCTCTTTAGCAATTGTCTTTGGGGTAATACCGTGCTCGGTATTGTATGCAATCTGTCGCTCTCGTCGGCGACGGGTTTCAGAAATAGCATACTCAAGTGCTTTTGTAATTGTATCGGCGTACAGGATAACCCGTCCATTTACATTACGAGCGGCTCGACCAATAGTTTGAATTAAGGCGGTTTCACTGCGAAGAAAACCTTCTTTATCAGCGTCAAGGATAGCCACCAATTCAACTTCAGGGAGATCGAGACCTTCACGAAGGAGGTTTACTCCAACAAGACAGTCAAATGTACCCCGCCGAAAATCAGTGAGGATTTCAATCCGCTCAAGTGTCTCCACATCTGAATGAATATACTTACTTTTTATCTGTCGGTCTTCAAGAAATTCAGCCAAATCTTCTGCCATTTTTTTAGTGAGAGTCGTCGTCAGCACACGCGCACCGCCTGCAATCACCCGAACAGACTCCTCTATAAAATCCTTTACTTGTCCTGGATAGTCTGTTGTACCCGTCACTGGACGAACGATAATTTCTGGATCAACAAGCCCAGTTGGGCGAATGATCTGCTCTACCATTGGTAATCCTGACGTTGCAGATTTCTCGTACTCATACTTCCCTGGTGTCGCTGAAGTGTAAATGCACTGACCAACATTCGCTTCAAATTCTGCAAATTTGAGCGGTCGGTTATCAACCGCGCTCGGCAATCGAAAGCCATGCTCAACGAGCGTGTCCTTACGAGAACGGTCACCAGCATACATACCACCCAGTTGCGGAATAGTAACGTGGGACTCGTCGATAATTGTAAGAAAGTCAGGTGTCCCATCGCTCTGATGTGGAAAATACGAAAGTAAAGTATAGGGTGCTTCGCCCGGTTTCCGACGGTCAAAGTGACGAGAATAATTTTCAATACCGTTGCAATAACCGACTTCTCGGATCAAGGCGAGATCGTGCTGGGTGCGACGACGCAAACGCTCCGCTTCAAGCAACTTCCCTTCCGCTTTAAACTTTTCGAGCTGTAGGTCAAGTTCCAATTTAATATCCTCTATAGCTACCTTACGCTCGTCTTCGGGAGTAACGAAGTGCTTAGCGGGAAACAAGAAGAATACCTCGAGATCACCGATAATTTCTCGTGTCACTGCATCAATTTGGGTAATTTTCGAAACCGTAGTGCCGGTAAAACTGAGGCGATTGATAACTCGTTCGTTTGTGGGCATGATTTCTATCGTATTTCCAATGGCACGGAATGTCCCGGGGGCAAGATCTGCTGGCGTACGTTCAAAGTAAAGACCAATTAGTGTACGGAGCATATCGGCGCGCGTAGTCTCAAATCCCTTTTCAATTTTGAGATGCTTCTTTAAGTATTCAACTGGAGAACCGAGGCCGTAAATACAAGAAACAGACGCTACAATGATTACGTCCTCACGCGAAAGCAGTGCCTGTGTTGAAGCGTGGCGAAGTCGATCAATTTCCTCATTTATCTGAGCTTCCTTCTCGATGTAGGTGTCAGAAGTAGGCATGTACGCCTCTGGCTGATAGTAGTCATAGTATGAAACAAAATAGTGTACTGCGTTGTTAGGAAAAAAATCACGATACTCTTGCGCAAGCTGAGCAGCCAGTGTTTTGTTATGAGCAATAACGAGTGTCGGCTTTTGAATCGCTTGTATGACGTTCGCTGCAGTAAACGTCTTTCCTGAACCAGTCACCCCTAAAAGTGTCTGATGCTTAGCTCCAGACCTCACTCCAGTAACCAGCGCCTCAATTGCTTTCGGTTGGTCGCCAGCGGGCTTTTTGTCAGTTGCTATTTCAAAGCGCATAGATATCAATTATGTCACACATTAACTATTCTGAGCTCTTCTTAAGCGTAAGCATAGTATACGTCGCAATCTTACGCTCAACCATGTCAGGCATAAGCAATGCCGAAATGGCGTTGCCAGTAAATTCCTGTGGGAGACATGAATTTACTACGCGCATAAGCCAGCCCCGTTTAAAGTAACGAAGCGCTTGTGCTTCAAAACGCCGCAACGTAGGCACGATAAACGAGGTCACGTCTTCTTCAGCTACTGTTACAAATCCACACCGCTTAATCGTCTGCTTGAACTCACTATATTCTTCGAACCGAGCCACCATCATACCTCGCTCTACCAGCGCAATCGCTGTTATTTCATCCTGGGTTAGCTCGTGAGCTGATTTGCTTCGATATGCATCAATAACGATAAAAAGTCCACCTGGTTTTAAGACTCGATACACCTCCCCAAGAACAACCTCCTTCTGCGTGCTATGACATAAGGCTTCAACAACAAAAACTATATCAATGGACGCTTCTGCAAACAGGGAAAGATCGTGATAATCACCATGCACTAGTGAAAGATTGGCATGCTTTACCTGATCTGCTTGACCATTAGCTAAATCTATACCCAGAAACTTTGTTACCGGAAATAACTTAGACAAAAATATACTGTTAGCACCTTGACCGTACGCAAGCTCAAGGACCACCCGGGCTTGCAGCGCTTTGATGTGTGACGCAACGTAGCGCGCTTGCTCAAAGAGATCATCCTCACTATATATTCCATCACGAGAAATTCCCATATGAATAAAACCTGAACGGTTATGAAACAAACGGTACGCATAGCGATTAACTGCATAATACCGTGCGATTTCAGGTATAGATCCGGTACGTCGAGTTATTGTCTCCTGATCAAAGCGAGTGTTAATGAGCGCTAGTTTTTCCTGAAAATTCATGAAAACGGAAATTGAATCGTTGACTTCCTACTTTAAGAGAAGTTGCCCACGAATGTGCTTCGTAAAGTTTACAATGAAGTGTAGGTTATGAATTGAAGCGAGTTGCGGTCCTAGCATTTCACCAGCACGAAACAGGTGGGCCAGATAGGCTTTTGTATAATTCTGAGCGACAAAACCTTCTGAGAGCGGGTCTATCGGTGTATGGTCAGTAATATACTTTTCATTACGTATATTAAGTTTTTGGGTTTCGGGATACGTTAAAGTACCACACGCAGACGTACGCATTCTTCCAGTCAAAACGTATAGACTACCAGTCCGACCAATGCGTGTAGGCGCAACACAATCAAAGGTATCGCACCCCTTAAGGATACCTTCAACAATATCTTCAGGCTCTCCGATACCAAGGAGATGGCGAGGTTTTTCTTCCGGCAGAATCTCGTTCACCACCCGCAATGACTCGCCGAGGTCTTCCTTACTAAAAGAGCCACCGATTCCGAATCCGTCAAAATCCATCGCTGCAAGCGTTTGGGCGCTTTCTTGACGCAAATCAGTATAGCGACCACCCTGAATAACACCATAGATACCCTGCTTTTTTAGCGCAGTGTAGTTCTGCTTATGGGCAAGTACACTTCTTTTTGCCCACCGATGCGTACGATCCATAGCTTCTTTCTGATACGCATAATCTGCACTTGGACTCGTACATTCATCAAAGGCAACAATGATATCTGCCCCGATCGCCTGTTGAATTTCTATAGACCGCTCGGCCGTAAACCGATGCATGGAGCCATCAATGTGCGAGGTGAAGGTTACTCCTTCCTCGTCTATAATACAGAGCTTGCCATGTTCTGATGCGACTTCCTTGGAATAGACATTTAATCCATGCGTATGAACGACTGAATCAGACTCCATCACTTCACCTTTAGCAAACTTAGTAACACCTTTCCCGAATGCAGCACCGAGTGAAAAGACTTGAAAACCACCAGAATCAGTCATGGTCGGAAGATTCCATCGAGTGAATTCATGCAGTCCACCGGCCGCCTTTATTACCTCATGTCCAGGCTGTAAAAAGAGATGGTAAGTGTTAGCCAAAGCTACTTCGGTACCGATATACCGCTTCATCTCCTCAAAAGAAATACCCTTGATACTTCCCTTTGTTCCTACAACTACAAAGGCCGGGGTATGAATATCACCGTGTGGAGTATGTATAACACCCGCTCGGGCAAGCGTCTGTGGTAACTTCTTTTCAACGGTGAATGTGACTGGTTTCATGATAGATAATTGCCGGCTGCAGGCCGGCAATTAGACTCGTCAGTTGTCTACCTACTTAACTTCCAAGAGGTTTATCGCAAAGACGAGGGTTGCGTTTCCTGGGATTGGACCAATACCATCCTTTCCGTATGCCATCTCTGGTGGGATAACGAGAATTCGTTGACCACCGACCTTCATACCAAGAAGACCTTCATCCCAGCCCTTAATAACACGACCTGCACCAACAACAAATTCAAATGGTTCACCGCGCTTGTTTGAATTATCGAATTCATACCCGTCCTGTAGAGTTCCGATATAATGAACTGAGACCGTATCACCAGCCTTCACTTCAGCACCCGTACCTATAACCACATCTTCTATTATCATGTCCTGTAATTTAGTTGTACCGTTGCTTGCTTCTAGTATTGCATCGGCTCGCTCTTGATTAATGTCTTCTCCTTCCCCAACAAAGACAACTCCAGCATCAGCTACTGCGGCTGGCTCGGAACTGGCGGTTGTAAGAAGATTCGTCTCCACTCGGATGAGGTAGAGCGCGAGCGCCATACAGAGCACGCTGACGGATATTCCAACTGCTTCGAATTTACGTATCATACTGTAGTTGTTATTGGCTCATAATAGCGGTTTTACTCGAAGATGCAAGCGTGGGAGTAATAATTACTTCGCCGTTTTCTATAGACGTTTTTAGCGTGGGAGTACTGATTGAAGCTAACCATTTTAAAAACTTTTCTCGAGATTGAGCAGTCATTAGCCGTGGCTGGGCTGGCATGGTTTTGGATTCAAACGGTAACAGCAAGAGTCTAATTTCTCCACTATCCATGAAACTAAGCTGTACCGAGAGGTGTTCGCGAACAGCTTCGCTAAAATATTGATCAAAAATGAAATTGCCGAGCGAATAGGCTACTATCGTCTGACCAATGCGCTCAATTGACTGTACTACATGGGGATGATGTCCGATCACAAGGTCAAAACCCATATTTGCTAATATTTGTGCCAAAGCTCGTTGTCGTGAATTAGGTATATGCTCATACTCATCACCCCAATGTACATACGCAATTTGGAGGTCAGTATTAAAGAGATACTCACCGATATGAGCGCGAATCTGGTCTTCACTCGGAGTAGTACTGAGCGTATGAAGCGCCAGGACACTCACAGCACTACTCGTTCCGAGTGGAAGAATTGTAAGTGATGAACTGGCAAGACCTGAAGGTAAGCCAAACGAGCCAATGTTTACTTCCTCTAGCGCCCTTCTGGTATGGAGAAAACCTGCCTCTTGGTAGTCGCCACTATGATTATTAGCGAGTGATACGTGCGTTATTCCGGCTGACCGAAGCGCGGGGAGTGTGGTGGTTGCTACCGAAAATACAAAATTGAAATCAGGTGTTTTACGATGTCGCGTCGGAATTGATGCCTCAAAATTCGCGACCACGAGAGACGATTGGGAGAAATCACTAGGCAGACCACGATATGGGTAGTCATAGCCATACTGAGCCATCAGATATTCGACGTGCCGTGCAAGAAGAATATCGCCAACGAACGTGATATTCATACTTTGAGTTGTGGTAGCCGTTTCGATCTGCGCGAATCCTTCTGAAAATTCGATAACTGGCGCTGAAACCGGGGAGATAAAAGTGTCAGGTTCTGGGGTAATGGACACTATCTCATGAGGGGTAGCAAGCAACAAAAAAACCGTTCCTGTAACGATGATGCTGGTAAATATTCGCATCTGCGCTGACATACTACAAATCAGCGGCTGGTGAATTGTGCTGATGGATGAAAGGGTCCAGTTTCGTGTTCATACATTGCATACAGTACCGCTGAAAATGCGAGACTCACCGCGAGTGCGAGCACGAGAAAATTCTGCCCTCCCGACAAGCCACGACGGCGGTGATTTCGTATCTCTACTTCAGAAATATCAATATCAATACCTAAGAGTGCCGAAACTTCGCGCGGTGCAAGTCCGGTATCTGTGCGATAGATTTTATGTAAACCCTCGACTCGTGAGGTTAGCTCTGTACTGATGTTATGAAGCAAGCCAATTGCAGTCTCAATCTCGTCTGAGTTGTACTGTGCACTCCGTAGTAATGCACGGATATCATCCTCAGGAGCCGTTGGGCTTACACCGTGAATTCTGAGTAGAGTCTCGATGTGGTTTCTATCAATCATACCGTTAGAGCTTTATACTACTTTTTGAGTCGCTTATCCTTCACTAAATACTGGTGATAGATCTCAAGTAACACAATAAAGAGCGTCACAATAACGGGACCGACAATAAAACCTATCGGGCCAAACGTAGATATTCCACCCAAGACTGCTGTGAGCACAATGAATGGGTGTAGGTTGTTACCACGACTCATAAGTTGTGGTCCGATAATGTTGTCGACAACGATTATCGTGACGAGCATCCAAATCAAGAGACCAACCGCGCCCGTAATTGAACCCGTAAAGAAGAGATAAAGAATTCCAGGAACCATGATGGTAGGAGTACCAATTCCAGGAATCATTGCGAGGATCGCACCAACCGCACCCCACAGTACTGCGCGCTCTATACCAAAAATTGTGAAGCCGAGAGCAGCGAGCGTTCCTTGAATCAGCGAAACGAGCAATACGCCCGTAGCAACTGAACGGACAGCCATTCCTAAACGTGAAAGAATTATCGTGTCATCAGCATCTGGCAAAGGGCTTACTTTTATGAGGATTTTAAGAAATTCTCGTCCGTCTCTAAAAAAGTAGAATGAACCAATGAGCGCGATAAAGACAATGAAGATGGTTGAAATAGTTCCAGCAAAGATAGATCCGAGGTTACCGATAAACCACTCGGCTGACTGGCGCAATTGCTCAGTCACATCAATCGAAAAACTTGGTGCGTACTGAGTAATAACGGTTTCCAAACTTGTTACGTACCGCTCGATACTTAATTCTTCTCCAGAGGATAAGGTTTGATAAAAACTCACCAGTTCTCGTACAAAGACCGAGGAGATAAAAGCTAAGGGTAAAATAACTAGAAAGACTGCGGTTGCTGTCGTGAGACCGGCAGCGAGTGATTTGTTGTGGTGATATACATTCCGTTCGAAGAACTCATACATTGGATAGCAAATGATCACAATGATAAGTGCTAATGCGAGTGCCGTAATAAACGGAGACAACACCTGCCAGACCATATAACCAGCACCAACGAGGACAACAAAAAAGAAAATGTACTCAACGAGACGTTGCAGTGTCATACGATTATGATAGCACAAAATCAAAATGGACCAGGCAAATGCCGGGTCCATACCGTTTATATCTCAAGCAGTTGCTGCTCGAAGACAGTAGCTGCAGTCTCGACCGTCTCAAATGAAGCAACTGCTGCTCCTTCGAGGCTGGTGAGTGCGGCATCAAAAAAGTGTGATAATCCCCACAAGATTATCAAAAATCCTACTGCATGTCGCATACCAATGACATTGCGTCCCAGATACCCACCTCGCGATGAGTCCTGTCTAATTATCAGGTTGGGCGCGACACCAGTGGTGTGGTACTGATCTACTCTTTAATATAGCATATGTGCTATATTACTGTCAATACAGTACCGGGTTTACACTATTCGGATACGGCTCTTTCAATCGCCGCCTTCACATTATCTACTGAAAAAACCCCTCGATCGTGAAGAATAATTTCCCCGCGAGTGTCGAAGACTACTGTTTCTGGCATTGCGTACCCTTCTACGAGATTATAGAAGCGATCGTCTTGATCAAGCACGATGACGAGGTTGGGAAATTCTGGCAAAGTCGCTAGATATCGTAATGCCTGATCCTTCGTCTCTTTGCGATTAATAGCAAGAAAAACCACCTCCTCACCACTTTGACCAGCCAGTTCATTTAAAGCGGTGAGGTCAGCCGCTGAAAACGGAGACCAACTCGCCCATGAAGTCACTACAATAACTTTACCGAGATACGAATCAAGCGAAACGGTATTTCCGGTAATATTCTTATAGACAATACCACCCGCATCGCTAAAAATGGCTTTTGCTTCCTCAGAAACACCAAAGTGTGACCGCTTTACTACGGTATAGGTATAGAGAGAAACAAGAACGATACAAACAAATAAAGCGCCAATAAAAATAATTTGTTTGCGATTTAATGATTGCATAATAGCTAGTATACCAAACCACTCGGTATGATTGATCAGTATCGCTCACAATGAGTGCTAGCCCTTAATGAATAGTTCGAAATCTTCAGGTGTTTCTCCTGGTGCCGCAGGTACTAAATTCAGTTCAACGGGCCTACCCATAAAAACAGCTGATACAGTAGCCTTGTCTGAGGCAGTTGCGGTAATGTAGAAGCGAGCAGAAGTAATTACCTGTGCGCACGAATCCGCGTTATTAATAACGTTAAAATCTAAGACGATTTGTTCTGGATAAGATTCCATAACCCGGGCCGCTCCCTCTAAGAGATCACACGGTGTCGGAAGTTGAATTTCTCCAACAAAGGTATGTGCTCCCTCGTTATAGAAATGCTTAGCATCGATTCGAGTTACATCAGGATACAGCACATCGGATTCGGCGGTCGGAGTCTCTATAACCACCTGAACCTGTTCGCTTCGCTTGAGGTATGCAAAGACAAACATACCAGCAACAATCAAAGCAAATAATGTGACAGTGAGTGCGATAGTTCTTTTGTCCATATATTTTGTATAACTATATACTAGATAAAAACTTCTTATCTAGTATATCACTCATTGTGATTCTGCGTTGCTCCCCACAAATATAGTAATCACTCCTTCCTCTGCAGCAGTGAGTGAAACGAGTGCATTGTTGAGCAAACGACTAATTTCTAGAGCCTCATTATATTTGTCACCCGGTGCTACGATAACTGTTCTCTCCTGCGTAGTGGAGAGATCTGCCTCCAAACTCTCTACTTTATACCCTTCAGCTTCCAGCTGAATCCGTAACGCAGCCCCGGCACCGACAGAACCACTCCGATTGACAACAGAAACAGTTGCCCGGGCACGTTCTTCTGTCACAGCTTCTCCAACACCTCCTTTAAGTTGATTATAGAGGATCTGCTCTGAACTGACTGAGGCAGTGGGAACGCCTTCTGCCTGCATGTACGTTACCTCATAAGCACGTTGTGCAGTATTCGCACTCCGCACATAGACAACTACAATGATAATAAAGATTACAATGAGTGAGACACCAAAGAAAAAGAGGCGATACCTTGAGATAAAAGTACAGACTTCTCGTACCCGACTCATAACAGTATGAGATGACTGAATGCGTGAAGTAAGATCAAGAATACCTGCCTGGACTGGCGCGTGAAGCATCGGCTTCTGACGAGTTCCTTGGGCGCGCTTGTGTACCGACGAATACTCCTCTATACCAACTCCCGCAAGCTGTAGCATGTGTCGAACATAGAGCCGAATCAGCCACGTAAGCAGACTGACAAATAACACTAAACCGACAAGAACGGTGAGTAATAACTTGACTGGTAATACCCAAAAAATAGTCGTGGAAGTTGAAAACTTCTTTTCACTTGAGCCATAACCTAGCGTCGCGATTGCGGTGTATCGCCCAACATCTGATACCGACCACTCTCCTTCCCAAGTAAATAAGAACTTGCGTATGCTATTTGGTAGGACATTACCAAAACTAGTGTACTGATTGATCGGTATCACTCCCCGCTCCTCACCCCACATGTTGAAGATTTTTATTTCGCCTTGTGGTTGTAGGTGTACATTACCCTTGTTTTCAAATCGAAGAGAGAACGTTGCTTCGGGACGGGATAGTAAGGATTTGGTGGTTGTAAATTCTCGAATTGAACCGGCTTCAGTAATATCTCCTGCTATGCGAGTGAAAAAAAGTGAGGTGACCATCTGCGCGGTCTGAAGTTTAGCCAACCCCTCCTCACTGCGCACAGGTTTGGTTCCAACCAAAATCGCAGCAAAATGACCGCCGGGACTAGCATCTGTTGGAACTTGTACAGTAAAGGGTATTTCAATTGTCTGCTCACGAGGTATTGTAATCGGTTCTCGACTAATAGTGAACCACTCGGCGAGTGTAGCTCCCTCAGCTTGTGCCGGATCTATCGGTAAAAACCGCCCATCCCCTCCCTCTCCCTGGGGGCTAAAGTTAACCACCTCGGCATACACAGTAAGATCAAAGGGGTTCACATTCACCACCTTAAGCGAACTACTCCATGCCTGGCCGGGTTCGGCTGACATGTCGTAGAGCGTCGGCGAGATACTCAGCGTTACAGATTCTTGAGCAAAGCAGAGTGTCGTCCACGCAAAAATCCCAATCAGTGTAGTGGTAATAAAACTAAGACTTTTGGTCATCATGCTTTAAGTTTAAATCATGTTCAAATGATGGATGGTCATGGGATTCGCGATAGAAGAGTGGTACATCATAGAGCCCATCAGCAGCAACCGAACTTCCGGTTAACGCCCGTCTAAAAATGAAACCAAGCAAAAGCATGATAGCGATGAGTATAACCAAGAAGATTGCGACAAAGTACCACGGGACGGAGTAATAAAAAGTCGTATCAAAAACGGACGCCCTATTATCTCCGTACTCGAGTGAAAGATATGCCTTATTTCTTCCTAATCGCTCTGTAAATGGGAGCTCCTCAATTATTTCTAGACGTTCGCCCGGAGCAACAGTGTGACCTTCACTGTTTGCTGAGACGAACGCCAGTTCGCGACCTGAAGTATCATAGATGATAACTTCTCCAGTTGGAGTGAGAGGAACATCTCCAGTATTTTCAATGGTAAAACGTAAGTTATTGTCTTCTGAAGAGATCACAAAACGATCGGTGAGGAAATTTACGAGTCGCAATTCTGTCTGTCGAGTGTCGGGGATTGTGAGCTTAAGTAGTGATGTAACACCTCCGCCGGCAATTACCTGCGCCTCAATCTCATCTCGGTTACGGCCAGCCGCAAACCCAATCAAGGCATGGTATGAGCCAGCAGGGGCTTCTGGATGAACTCGTATCGTAAGTGGAATATCGAGCGAACCATTAGCAGGAATTTCTAATCGCGCACGAGAGATCTCAATCCAGCTCGTGATCGCAGTAGAGCGATCTGGGGTCATAGATCCAGGGATAAATTCCAGTATTTCAGAACCTGAACCAAGAGCCACCTCATGTACTGTTGCGTACGCGCGAATCGGCCGATCCGTCGTGTTATAGAGGGTAACAGTTTCGTTTATGATGTCGCGCGCTTCAACTGTCTTATCAATCAGTAAAGGTGACGCAGTGAAGTTTGCCGCCTCTACTCTCGATAGAGAAGGCAAAGTAAAACCAAGGAGTACAGTAGTAAAAACCCAAAGGAATAAAAGTAGTCTGTACATAACTAACGACTTAATAGACCGGAACAGCGAGATAAACTACTTCTGTTTCGTATGAACCAGCCGGCTGCAGCTCGCTTACCCGAACTCGGTATACTATATCATGAGTATCGGCCGACGGGATAGAACTGTACATTACTTCTACCGGATTTGCGGTTAGACCTGCGTACGTATCATTAGGACCAAAGCGGGTGGAGCCATTTTGGAGGGTTGCGTCAGTAGTATGATAGCCAACACACCCCGTAGAGCTTGCATTACAGCCAGCTACCCAGCTCGTTGGCACAGCATTGGTACCAGAAACCGAGGGAATCGGGATGCCGTGCGAACTCGTCAACGGCTGCCGAGCGAACTTAAACACTTGGTAACCCTCAGTAGCATTTGTGGTCACACTGAGGCGATGAGCAGCGATATACTCGGTATTAAAACTGAGCGATCCAAATCCAATTGAAGTTGGAGTGGTGGTTGCGTTAGTAACAACACCAGCGGTTGTAGTTCCAACCGGCAAGCCAGCGAGTGAAAGCATGAGTGTAGGACCTTCGGTAACAAGCGATGGTAAATTTTCTCCAACATCAGCGGTAACCGGGGCTTCATTCGTAACATCAAAGAGCCTAAAATAATAAACGGCTTTGACTCGAGCGGCGGTATTTCGAATGGTAAAACTATACTCCACGGTATCATTGCCAAAGTGCACATGACCAGTTGCTGGCTGCGGTGAAGTGTTATGTCGTCCACAACCCGAACCGACTCCACCGACACAAGTTTCAGCGTCTGTAAGTAACTTTGTGCTAATGAGCGTATTATTGACACCTCCTCCCTGCTCGTAACACCAGAGTGACTGCGGTCCGCAACTCGAGGTTGCTACTACGTCAATTGGATTTGCAAATGTAATATCGTCTGAAAACTGTAACTTAAACTTAATGTCGTTACCTTGCACGTTTCGTCGCTCATACACACTAACACGGAGCGCTAAGGTGTCTGTGTTTGCAATATTAATCGGTGCCACATTCTCATTTGCGAGCGCACTCGTCGGTGTCTCGTTTTCAGCATCAGCATACCAGCGCCAATTTCTCGTTACCGGAGTAAAACCAGCGGTACGAATTTGTGGATAGTTGTTATATCCCTCAAGCGGCGTCCCGTCACTTCGCACCGTCCGGAAACAATAAGTACTGAGCGGAATAGCACCATTATGCTCGAGATTCCAATCGTACTCGATATTGTCTCCATCGCTAGCAGGATACGGATTCGGTGATGTCGGACTTTCGTGTACTAACACTCCGGCGATATCGGCCACTGATATCAAAAGATCACCGGATGTGGGCGGATTAGTTGAAAGTGCTGTGCCATCAGTCGTACCAGTTGCTATATATCCACGCCAGATCGTACTACTACTCGTCTGTCCAACGTCAAACCAATTTCCCGCATCAACTGCCGAGCAGGTTGTAGCTCGGAGTGCGTACTGTAACTTAAAGCTTAAGAAGCCAGCTGGTACATTTGCATTTGTCGTACGAAGTGTCATACGGATTCGTACCGTATCACCATTACCGAGCGGTTCATCGGCATTAGTAATAGAGGTATTTTCACCTAAATCTGCAAAACCTACCGGCCAAGGATCGGATGGAGTAAGCGCGTTGTTGTCAACATAAAATCGATAGTAGTTTTGCCGTATCGATAGATCCGCCACCGGCCACTCAATGAGTTCAACCCGGTACGTAAGTAATGAGCCGGTATCACTGCGCCAAATCTGATACGTTGTAGTACTTGTTAAGGTAAGCCCCGCAACTGGTCGAGGGTAGTTTGTGTTTGCTCCATCAGTGCGAGTGTTACCCATAATCGAGGTGTTATTGAGTGCTGCAATCGGGGTGGGGAAACTAATTGAGAGCGCGAGTGGTTCTACTCCACCGGTAGTGTTACCATTTGAGCGTTGCACAACCATTGAACCTACACTCGTTTGCAAATTCTCAATCACCCAAGCCACCGAGGTTTGCCCCACCGCGACTGAAGCACCGGTTTCGAGTTGGTACGAGACCGCTCCAATACTCGAAAGCCATACTTCGTGTCCGAAGTGTACTACGTTGGTGGTAGCACCCATTCGTTTCTGAGTATGAAGGAATGTACGTTCAAGACTATTGACTGAAGTGATCGACTCAGTCTCCGTGACACCGGCTGCAACAAAGGTATGCTGAGAACGTTGAATCTTCCAATTAACTCCCTTAAATTCAACAACTGCATAACTCACATTCACCACTGAGGCACCGTTTGCACCTCTCTGGAAGACTGGCTGATCAGTCACGGCACTCCATTCACTTGTGACGAGCCCCGCATAGTAGTTACGTGAGGCATTCTGGTTTTGAATACCGGTAATAAAGACGACGATATCGGCATCATCAGCCACTCCTGATACTGCGGTACCGGTAGCTACTGTCGCCGTAGTGTTATAACCAACAGTACCAACCGAATGAACAACAATTTCATTATCAGTATCAGGTTGACCGATGAACTCAACAATCTCCCAATCAACATAGGTCGTTAGGAGTGCTGCAGCCGGTCGGGTAAGCGTAAAGCTAGTGGCAATATTACCAGGGTTACTAATAAAGACAGTTGTATCGTCTGCATTTTGAGCTCCGCCACCGACGTTATGTCCAGCTCCAGTCTGATGGGTATTAGTGATTCGAACAAAGGCTCGGCTCGTGCTCGCTGGTGCAGTATAGTTAGTTCCTGCTACGAGAGTAGCGGAAGTTCCTGAGACTTGAGTCGTACCCCGCTGAATCTTAAAATCTCGCTTTGGCGCTGTGGTCAATTCAGCATACTGCGTATATACAGCAAGTGGTGTATCATACGCCGCTACACGAAAGCAGTATGAGGTTCCATAGGAAGTGAACTCAGTCGAAGTGATACTGTACTCGAGCTCTGTAAAATTACTGACTGGTATTGTCGTTGTCCCCGAAAGCGATTCGGTATCCCGCACTCCCCCATTGCTTGCAATAAAGGCGCCTGACCCATCTCCAACACCACCGGCAGCGAGTGCAATGTTTGTTGTATTATCACCATTAGTGAGGAACGTTGAATTGTACATATCCCACCCATCAGCAACCGCATCAACATCTGTCCATACCGTTGCTACATCGCACGTAGTGATCTTTGGTGAGTACTGAAGTCTGAAGCGAGTGGCTACACTTGTCGTCAGACCCGTATTGGTTACCGCTAATCGTAGACGAATCGGACTCTCAAGAGAAAATTCGGTCAATGGAGTATTCTGACTACCACCAGTGGCTGAAGTGGCAGTAGCTTGAGTTCCATTATCATTACGCCAGTGATAATTAAGTTGATTTAGGAGTGGACCCTGAATCGTTGTCGACCCAGTAATCGTGACTGGTGTTGAAGGACCCACACTACCGCCACCACTGACCTGCACATCACTCGCTGGACTCGCAATTTCGATATCAATTATCTGACCATTAGTTGCTGCTGATGTCACATCAAGCACTACATAGGTACACATCGTGGCGGTTGTACTAATACTAACCGAACCACTAAAGTTAGCACTCTCGCTCGGTCCAGAAAATCCTGTTGTGACCGTTGAGCCAAATTGACTTTCACTACCAGTATAACTCTCGCTCGCACAATCGTATGGCGCCGAGGTATCAAGATCATAAAATAGACGGATATTATCAAGACCTTCGACCCCACTAACTGTTCCTGTCTCAGAGACGGTAATGTCAGTTACGGTACGTGAACTTGAGTTTTCTATAATCCGAAAACCACCGCCCACATACGCAGAGACAGTCTGTACTGCTGTTGTAGCAATTTGTGTCCCGAATGACTGCACCACCACATCTGCAGCAATAGTCGCCCGTGGAAATTCACTATACACGCTGAGCGGCGAACCATCAGCCACCATTCGAAAACAATACGTCGAACCTTCAACAGCTGTAGTGGTTGCTACGATCGAGTATTCAAATTCAGCAAATTGATTGATTGCAAGAGTTAAACTTGAAGTAGTAGCCGAAGTGTCTTTTAGTCCTCCATTAGCTGCTACAAACGAGGTACTTGGTAAGTCAGTTAATCCGCCTGTAGTAACACCGATATTAGTCGTATTGCTACCATCGGTTATATTAACTGAATCGCGAAGCAAAAAAGCAGCGCCAGACGCTCCAACTGTTGTCCAGGTAGAAATCGCTTCACACGTAGGGGCTGCCTCACCGTACTGGAGTGTATAAGCCACTGCTAAAGTGCTTGTCGAGCCTTGATTAGCAACTCCGACTCGAATTCGACGACTTGCCCCGATCTGGAGTGCAGTGAGCGGAGTATCTTCTACCCCACTCGTCGCTGACGAAGCTGTTGTTTCGGTTCCGTTATCAAGACGCCAATGGTAACCAAATTGAGTGAGATTCGGATCCACCACCGTAGTGGTTCCTCCAATTGAGATCTCTGTTGCAGGATACACCTCAAACCCGCCTGAGACAATTACGTCGGTCGCTGGATTTGCTACTGATAGTTCAATAGTGTTTCCATTTTGAGCTGTTGCATCGACATCATAGACGACGTAGAAGCAAAGCGTAGTTGTAGTTCCTAGATTTACCGGTGAATTAGTAAAAGAAGCCGTACCATTTGCTCCTGAAAATGAACTCACGGTTGAACCAAACTGGGCTTCAGTTCCGTTATAAGACTCACTACCGCAATTATAGGGACTTGAGGTATCAGCCTCATAGTAAAGTCTAATATTAGAAAGATCATTTTGTGCCTGAATACTTCCACTTTCGGTAATAACCACTGAGCTCACGGTATAACTATTACGAGCACTCAATGCGAGCGTTCCTCCACCATACACATTAGTTCGATTCGCTCTTGTTTGAGTAATTTGTGTACCAGTTGCAACGAGCTGTACCTCCGGTCCAATATCAGCAAAGGTATCGCCAAAAACATCTTGTCCGACCGTATTGTTATACCAACTACCATAAATGCGTTCGTACGCCATCAAGTTTAGGGTAATACCATAGAGGTCACCAGCTGAAGCGTTGTACGGCCCTTGCTCAGCTCCCCACGTCGTCATTCCATCGGTTGAAAGCTTCGAATACACTCGTCCGGTGGCCGCGGTACCAATCGTAGTACGCGCCGTATAACCAACATAGATATCACCATTATTTAGGTTTCGGCTAATTGCTACTTGAAGTATACCTCGTCCAGCATTATTTGTAAGTACGTTAGTTTTTGCAGTCCAAGAACCAGCACTGTAAATGGCGGTGCGAATATCGTGGTCAGCCGTTATAAAGTCGTTGTTATCTGCTGCATAGGCAAGATAGATATCGTTAGTATCAGTATCAACCGTCGCTGCAAAGCCAACATCGTACGTGGTGTTTTGAACTGCGGCTGCGTCAATCGTTTGAAACGACGACCAAATTGTTCCATTCCAAATACTGTGTCGGAGTACGTTTGTAGTACTACGATTGATTAACATGATATTTCCTGAAGCCAGGGGCATAAGAAGGCTGAAGCTATCAGCGTTCCCCTGTGGGGCCGTACCGACCGCACTCCAGTTACCAGAAATATTACAATTTGAGGTACAGCGCCGGATGTTCGTGCCATTTCCATCATCGGTAACTACGTAGAGTAAACCTGTAGTGGACTTAGTTATACTTTGTAGGTTTACTCCAGTAGCGTAGGTTCCAGCACAGCCCACACAGGTTGAAGTAGCGGTGGTAAGCAATAAGGTGTCATTCGTAACATTGAGTCGGTTATAAAAAATCTCATCGTCTCCCGTATCAATAGTGGCAATATGGATAAACGATCCCGTATCATCAGGAGTCCACTGATCGTACCAGACACTGATACCAATACAGTCAGTTTGATTATCAGTCGGCACAAAGGTACCCCAACTGATACCACCATTAGTCGTTTTACTATAACCACACATACCACTACTTGGAGCCGCCCCAAATCGATAGAATTTATAGCCGACCTGATCATCAAGAAAGACGATGGTACTACCGAGTTGATTATGAACCGCCGCAGTGTTGTTTGGAGTCGTAGAAATTGTTACTTCTGCCGCTTCAGCCACAACGGGTGAAAAAAGTGCAATAAGGAGTGATGTGCCCATCAATTCAAGCACCATAAGGCATGACAAAAAGCCTGTTGTCAGTTTTTTTCCTACACGAAATAAACCCAGGAATCTCATACTGGTTATAGACTATTGTACCGTATTAACTGCCTACGAGGAGGTTCCTTGTACACTATCAACGGCCCTAGATGAAGAAGAAAATGGTTCAATAACAAGATCAAATTCAGTCAAGTCTGACGGTGGTGCACTGGTGTACGTCTCGGTATTGGTTGCCGACCCAAGATCGAGTGTTAGCGGATCAGATGAACTTGCATCCTTGAACTCTGGAACCAGTACCGGACCATCATCACCCTCACTATCAAGCGCTTCGTCGCCCTTAAGATTTGGCTTTACTTGAATGAGCGCTCGCGTCTCTGAGGTAGGCTCACTACTCGGTACCTCGTCTGGTAAATCACGCGGAAGTGTATCAAGTGCGATAAAGGAGCGGGCGATCATGTCGTAACCCTTGGTAATAATATCTCCGTTAGGGTGCATTTGGTCGTAGACAAGGACCATGCGAGGATTACTTACGGTTAGGCCGGTTGGGTCATCGACGGTAACGTACGATTCGTTAGCAATGTCATACATTTCAACGGTCTTATCGCCGGTCATCGTGTACTGATTCCATACCACGAGCGAACCGTGAATATATGGTGCGATGTCATGCGCCACCGCATGTGATACCTGACGCTCTGTTGAACCATCATGCAGTATGATATCCCAGTTATTTCCTACCCACCGCTGCCAGACAGTGTAGCGACCCTGTCGGGTTGGTTCCATGTTGTTTGTAGTACCATTAGTAAGCAAGGTTTCGGTACGCTCCTCTATGTCATAAGAAACAATTTGATACCGATCATCAATCAAACGGTGCCATACGATGGTATGAGAATTTTGATCATAGTACGGAGCAGCATCGTCAACAAAGTTATCGGTGATTTGCGTCTGCACATTCTCTCGAACCAAGAATATTTCGAGGTCCCCGTCCGCATCGGGCGCTGCAAAGAGTGCGTCCTCAAGCACATCAACTCGCGGCTCAATACAATAGAAAGAACCACTCGCTAATTCAGTACATTCGCTCTTACTAAACGTATATCCACTATCGGTATATGTAACTGTAAGTGGAGTATCTAATGCTGGTCCTATTACTTCGGAAAGCGCTTCAGCATCAAGCAAGTCAGTAGAAGTTGAGATCGGAGTTGAAGTTGCATCTGGTACCGTGGACGAACTTTGTGAAAAAGTATAACCATCATCATTTGAGGATCCTGTCGAGGCATTATCTGAGTCTGAAGTACTAGTCGTTGAAAAATCCTCGATCGTCGTTCCTATCGTGACAAGGTCTTCAGCTATTGACCCATCAACCAGAGACACATCAGTCTCAGCACTCACCGAAACTTCCGGTACCACTTCGGACATATACGGTTCATCTTCAGCAGCGGCCGGATCTACACTAGGCTTTGAATCATCAGGAACTGAATCGATTATCGCCGGGACCTCGACCATCACTAATTGATTGTCTGCGCCCTCATTGGCACTAACAACATACACACCCTGGAGTAAGAACGAGACAGTGAGCAGTATAGAGACTACAAAAGTATACACACTCTTGTAGACAAACACATAAAGACCACTCGAATAGCGAGGTGGTTGTTGTTGATCTACCACTACAAAAGACGGTCGTCCTCGTTCGTGACGGATCAATTTATCTTTATTTCTCTTGTTGGATTTAACATTACTCATCTAACGCAGCCAAGTGTAGCGAAGAGTATGCACAAATCCCACCACAAGAACATGATATCAGTAATTTTCAATAGTTTTTTCCCGGTTATCAACAACAACTTAGTTTGAGGAACGATAGAATGAACGAGCGAGGATGATAGAAAAGTCGATGAAGTTCATTTTTTGGTCATTGTTGAAATCATATTTTCCTTCCCCGCGATACCAAGAGGCCATAAAGGAACTGATGTCCTTAAGCGTTACTATGCCATCACCGTCAATATCTGCAGTTATAGAAAAGTCTACCTGCGCCTCTAGTGTTGTTGGATCAACGCCCTGGGCATAGATAATAAAACTTGCCGTACCGGTATCATTTCTAGCAAGCTCTACTGCAGTCCCCTTTCCGTCACCAGCGAGAAGCTCTGCGTCTTTGACGAAGAGCTCTGTTCTACCATCCTTTTTTGCCATAATCTTTACAGTAGCAATCAGGTGCTCTCCGACAAAACCTCGGCGAAATGTGCCCCCTGATAGTTCAATAAGTCCTGGCTTTATAGTCGGCTCTTGTGTCCAAATAGTAAGTACGGATTGGCCCTTATCGATACTCAAGATTTCAACCGAATCAGCATCAAAAGAAACCGCTATATCAATGGCATTAACAGGGACATGTGCATATGCGTAAATGCCGAGCGCAAAAATCTCACCATTCATGACCGTATTCTTTGAAGGACTAAGCTTTATGTATGAGGTATCTACACTCGTTAACACGTTTGCACTCAGTATCGCGAGAAAACCCGCAAAAATTGGAAACATGAATCGTACAGTAACGCCACCCCGCTGAGTTGTTGGTCGTTTAAAATACTGCCGTATCCGTGTAATCAAACGGTTCATGATTCATATAATTGTGAGCGGAGCGTGAGCGCCTGCTCGGCAATTTCTGTTAGCTCGGTTCGCAGTGATACACCTCGATTCTTGAAATCGTTTGATCTTTCTGAATAAACCGAATCACCGGTTAGTAAGCTATCAATTATCTCACGCTGAAGGTATACGAGATCGAAAGACAGCTGAGTAATATCATCCTCAATTGAAACAAGCTCCTTGAGTACAGCTCGTTTGGTGTCGTAGTGCGTATAAGAACCGAGCTGTTTTCGTTGCGCTACCAGTGCATCAAATTTCTCAAAGCGACGAGAGAAATCCATCGATACAAGAGCTCTCCGTACCGACTGTACCGGGGCGCAGCGACTAAAAAGCAGATCTGTCTCGGTGAGTTCACGGACAGTTAGACCACTATCAAGTCGCACGAGATAGGACTCAAAAGCATCTCGCTCCTCGGCGGTACAATCAGCAATTATTGCAGCCGCAGCACCACCTCGACCACCATTCTCAACCTCAGCCACGGTTACCATAACCTCCTCGTATGCAGCTTCGATTGACTCGTCAAGCGAAGCTTGGAGTTGTGAAAGTTTACGGTCTGTTGTAACCGATGATACAACAAATACCGTGACGGCTCCGAGTATGATTCCAATAAGGAGATAGCGATATCGTCTAATAAGTTCCATACAACGACAGGTTTTATTTTTTTCTAGTAACGGTATCTTCAACATCTCTCACCTCCTTAGTGACACGTTGTCGCATAGAGCTAATTTCATGAGTTAAGGTTTCAAAAACTACGGCTTCGTCAGGTGACAATTTTTTAGTACGCTTTTGTGCAGCCAAAGATTCACGTTCTGAATCTACTTTCTTTAGAAGCAAATCAAATTCACGATCCAAAATGTCAAGGGCCTCATGTGACTCAAAAGCAACTTTACCACGAAGCTTACGCACTCCTCGTAAAGACCATAAGAACGATGTAATAAGCAGAACCACGAGTGCCCCTAGTGGAATTATTACAGAAAGTGCGCTCACGAGCCAGTTACCGAGTCGTAGATAGCCTGGCTTTTGGACTGCAATTCTAATTTCAGGCGAAGGTTCAGACTGTGCACCATAAGTATCCTTGGCAGTCGCACTCAAACGATACACCCCTTCAGCAAAGGTACTTTCGGGTATAAAGGTAAAAACTCCAGACTCATCAGCTTGAACGATGGATGTCTGTGGGGAGCCATTGTTATGAGTAAGTGTAATAGTTACTTCTGCACCCGATCTCGTCTCACCCCTGATTACAGGAATTACATCGGCCCCAAGTTCGGATGGGTACTCAGTGAATATCGGTGCTTCAAAAGCTTCAACGCTTACAGCGATTGTATCCATCGCAGTGTTGCCTGCTGCGTCAATAGCTTCAATTGCGAGGGTGTAATAACCCGGAGGGAGCGCTGGTAGCGTAAGGAGTCTCGACTCATCCTCGTCTAGAATTTCTAAAGGTTCCGCCCCATTTATAGAAACTCGATATCGAGTGATCGGAGAACCCTTCTCCTCGGAAGAAAATGAAACGGCTAAAGCTTGCTCAGGGTTCGCAGGATCACTCGTTGAAGACAGCGTTGCAGCAAATCCGACCGGATCAATAGTATCTACCCCTATCCGATATCGTCCCACCTTCCCCCAACCGTCAGCGTTTTTATATTGGATATGGAAATATGAGACACCTTCTTCTAGGTCTTCAAGTGTAATAGTTTGTATCGGTGTTTCGTAGACTCGGCTCGGTATCGAATTTTGGTTTTTATCTAACAGTGTGCGAATTGACTCTATGTTACTTGGTAACTGCCAACTTAAAACGGCTCGTTTACTTTGAAACCAACTGTTTTGCTCTGGGTGACTCGTAGAGGTAACCAGTGGTGCAGCAGGAGTGTTTGCAGGTGCGACATACTCTATAACAACCTCAGGTGCAGGCTGAGAAGTTGCAGCTTCGATAGTGTAGGTACCACCATTCATAGCCGAAAGCACATTCGTTCCTCGACCATCATTAGCAAGAACTGAACCATTTGAGTATGCAAGCCGAGCAGGACCAGCTGTCAATGATTTAAACGTAATCGTAAATACAGTTCCAGCGGATCCACTATAACCAGTTGGAGAACCGCCGCTAAAGGAAATTGTGCCCGCTGAGTTAGAAAAGGCTGGTTCAGTTACCCAAAGATTAAAAACTGAACTTGAACGATCTACACGCACCACAGAAAGCTCTCGAGGGTTAAAGGTCAACGTACCTTCAGCCGCATTTATTGATTGTCCGCTGGTATTAACTACTACTCGTATAGTAAACGTGTTACCAAGCGTGTAGACCCCTGTCGCCGGCGAAGCTCCAAGAGTAGCTGCATACGCAAAAAACGGAAGGAAGGTCAGGTATAAAAGTACTAATCCGATGATCAATTTATACGGAGTAGAGAGTGACATCATAGATCAGTACGGTTAGTTTCAGTCTCATCAACCGCTATACTTTCTTCTTGTTGTAGCTGATGGAGAGCGATACGGCGTCGACGATACAATATCAATCCTACTATCAAACTACACACCACAAGCGTAATTGCAATGCCGCCGATCGCATACAGATACATAAGATCCTTTGAAAGTGATCGCATTGATTCTTCAGGAACGAGCGTTGCTACGTATTCATTACCAGCCTTATCATACGCCCGGACTCTGATCGTACTATTGAGTGTTTGGTCAGTGAGTACATACGGACTTGTCCCTCGAATCCAGGGGGCGTCAGTTGCTCCCCATGTGAACGAGCGAAACTCAGATAACGGCTCCTCCATGATCTCATAGTGACTAATACCAGTTTGCTTGTCAGACGTAGAAAAGATGATGAAGTACTTACCAGAAAAAGCCAGCGTGTCTCGCTCAAGTTGGATACTAAAACTCTCTGGCGGTAAATCGTCAGCCCGCACCGCTTCTCGCCACGCATCCTCTATGCCTGGCCCAGCATTCTTATCAAGTGCGATGGTGCTCGGAAGTGTCAGCAGGGGGGCTTTTGTTCCCTGACCATCGTTCAAATACACGTTCGTTTCAGGAGCAAATGAGATTATTGCCTCAGTAGAGTCATTACTAGAACCAATTTGTAGACCAGGAGAGCGAAATACTACGTCTGCTATTATGTTCGTGAGACCAGGATCTCCCTGCACCCGACCACAGTAGCCATTTGGTATGCCACCGGCAAAAGTAATAGTTCGATTATCCTTGTTTATGGTTGGCTCTTCTACCCAAACACTAAAGATTGAACGCCCAGTTGATACATCTACCGGTTGAATAGACTCGGGATAAGTAATGACTACGTCAGCAGCGTTGATACATTCTCCGGTAGCCTGGTCAGGCATCACTCGTATCGATGTAGTAATAGCATCACCTCTAAAAAGACTTGCGACCCCTGGATCTATGTATAAAGTAGCAGCAGTTGCTGAGTAAGGCAAGACGAAACACAACGTACAGAAAAAACCGAGAGCATACTTCATATCGATAAGTATAGCAAAATCAAAATTAAATTTGACTAAACTGTTCACAGAAAAAGCAAAAAACCCGTCTCGTGGTGGGAGATAGGGTCTTTTGCGTACTCCAAGCTTGGAGCCAGTAGTTTAAAACACTGGCGTTGCTACGTATGTCAGCGTAGCGGTGTAGTCGTTAGCAGCTTCTTGCAAAGCTGATACTTCGACTGAGTATCCGACACGAGTGAGACCAACTCCCTGGTTTGTACCATTGGTTGGACCATTATGTCGGAAGATTTCTACTGGTGATGTTGAGGCTGATACATATTCTTGACCAGACCCACCAACACCGAACTCATCAGTAAGACCAGGCGTTACTGAAGCATCATTTGTGGTGATACCCCAGTGACCATACGTTGCCTCGCTACCGAGGGTCTGTGCTGGTCCTGACCAAAGGGTTGGCGTAGTAGCGTAGCTACCATCAACAAACCCATCAATATCTGCACCGTTGGATGAAGTAAGTTGCTGATCAGTCTGAACAGTAACTACGAATCCGTTGGATGCATTGGTCTCTACCTGTAGGTCTTGTGCAGCGGTTGCGAGCGTGTCTGCCTGCAGAACTCCAAATGGAATTGCTGTAGACGTTGACGTTGCAGTTGTTGTGTCACCATTCACCCCGAGACCAGAGTCTACACCGAGAACGGTGAAGTCAAAGATTGTCTCTACAGTAGCAGTAACGGTAACTGCATTAACGATCGCAACACGAGTCGCCCCAGTATCAGTGTTTCCAACCGCGACAGTTATCTCGTATGAGCCAACTGATGGATTTGTGATCTGGTTTGATCCAGTACCTCCCGTAGTGGCATTGGTGCCAATTTGGATGGTAACGGTTGCGTTTGCACCAACTGTTGTGGTTCCGCTCGTAATGTCGATGACAGTACCAGCAGCAACAACACCCCAGTTTGCACCGCTTGCTGCGCCATCAACGAGACTTTGCTCAACACCACTGATGTTGAGGTCAAGATCTTGGGCTACGAGAGAACCGATTCCGGCAAAACTCGTAGTACCAAACTCGATTGAGATGGTTTCACCAGCAGGCATGCCAGTAGGCGTAACGAAAGTGATGGTGTGGTTTGCATCAACAATCGGAGCCGAATCTGACAAAGTGTCACTAAATGAGATGACATTAGCAGCTTCCGCGAAGCGGAGCGCGGGTCCACCCACTGACCACATGATGGTAGCGAGGGTCGCGATTACTGCAGTGGCTTGGAGCAATGAGAACGTTGAATGCGTTCTAAACATATTGCTCTACGTTGTATTTAGCTTACAGTCCGTCTGTACGCCGCGACTACGTGCATCGAATGACTAGGTCATGCCATATAGGGTCTCCACTCCCCACATGCGAAATGCACTGTAAACATATCTGTCCTGTAATACTCGGCTGAAGTACCCTTGTACGCGACATACAAGCAGTAAGTCTAAAGGCTTACCTCCAAAACAGATACTCATTCATTGTACAAACAAGATTTGCTGTAATAGTAAGTTATACACAAAATTTACTACTCGACTGATGTTACACACCACATTCAGCATCCACCAATCACAAAAAGCACACGGGGATTAAAAATGAATTCCGCCTACGAGACTGGATGGGTGTAAGTACGTTGACTACCCTGTCCAATTAAAAAGCAGAATAGAAAAGTCTTCAATTCCAACACGGCCATTGCCATTGATATCAGCAGTTGGATCTGAGTTACCAGCATTAGTTCCCCACCAAAAAATAAGGATTGAGAAGTCAATGAGGTTAATCCGGGTGTCACGATTAAGATCTGAAGGTGTTGTCACTCGTCCATCAACACCCACAAAGAGCTGTAACGCCGAACTAAAGCCGCTTTGTGTCCGTAGTTGCCCATTGAGCGTAACCGAGCGAGCGCGTAGTGTATGCTCAGCAACTCTGAGGCGACCAGTATCGAGTTCAAGACTCCAGAGACCAACACTGTCACTCGTCGTTGTAGCAATAAATTCGCTTGCATTCACATGGAGCTCAACGAGAGCGTTCGGTATAGTCTGACCGCTCGCAACGATTCGTTCTCCTGGGTTTACATTTTGATCGCTAACGCGGAGTGTTGGTGGCAAAATCACACCGGTTATATTTGTAATAGCACCCTGCGTTACATCAAAGGTTGTGTTGAATGTGATCGATCGTACATTGTTAGTATCAGTTGACCAAAAACCCATAGTAGCGGTACCAGGTGACGCTTCAGTTGAAAACTCGAAGCGTCCATTAGCAGCAGCCCGCACATTCCCCACATTCTCAGTATCGAGTAAGATATTCACTGTACGACCAGGGTATGCCAAACCTGAAACGCTAATCTCCGTATCTCCAGGTTCACGGCTTGATCCACCCCCACCACCGGAGCCACCGCCCGAGCTACCTCCTCCTCCAGATCCAGCCGGCTCAATCTTGCAAATTGAAGAGCAGAAATCGTTGTCGTCATTGTTCGCATCATCACACTCCTCTCCAAAGGTAGTCTGCAGAATTCCGTCACCACAATATGGCCCAAAAAAACAGGTGGCGCTGCATTGCCGTCCAGCAATTGTTGTACTATAGACGCCAGTCTCACCGGGCACATCACACTGTTCTCCGTCATCTACGAGCGCATTACCACAGATACTGAGCGATAAAGACGTAGTGGCTGTTCCAGTAGTTTCAGCCCGAACTGGGCGGCTATCAAGTGAAAATTGTACTAGCAGAAGACCAATGGCAACCGCTATAAGAGGGTTTCTATACTGCATAGGCTATGCCGTATGTCTTCGCACGGTGCGTCTACTGTAGAAAAGATACAGTACCGCTATGATGAAAATAAAGATCGGGAGTAGGACTGAAACTTTATGGGAGAGCGATAGGCCACTAAAACCAAATCCAGCCTCCTGCAGCGTACCATACGGAAGGACACTAAGGGTAACCTCCCCTTCTTGTTTTATTTCTTCATCATTATAAATCTTGTAGCGCGCGATATATGTTCCTGCAGGTAGCTTCGTTGGAATATCAGCAACTATTTCCTCGGTAGCATACGGGGCAACCCGAGCGAGCTTACCAAGATGTTCGGTTTCCTCTAGCAAAACAGTTCCGGTAAAGTCAAATATTCGCATCTCAACTTTCGACGGAGCAATATCAACGTTACCGGTATTCTCAAGCAACATACCAAGTCTTACCTTTCCTGGAAAATAGAGCCAGGCAAGTTTCCGTCCTTCATTAAGATCAGAGACTGATATTTTTCTTACTCTAAAATCTTTAATCTCTCGATCGATAACAGTCAGATTAATATCAACTTGGGCACCGAGTGAAATATTAACAGCTCCAGACGAGACCTGATTATCATCAGGAACGGTCTTAATTCTAATTGCCCCACGGTACTCTTTAAACTCAGCATCCGCAGGAACCTTCACACGAACTACCATTGGCACCTTTTGCACTCCACGAGGTAAAGGAATGCTATCGCCCTCTACGACCTCTATCCAATCCTGAATCTCGGGAGCGTCAATAGTGATCTGTGCCTTAAGCGGAATATCTGGATTACCGCGCACAAGGAGAATCTGTTGCTCGTACGTTGAGTTACGGGTGAGGCTCGTATTTCGCACATACGGAGGGGTAATACCGAAGCTCGCAAGTGCAGTACTGTGTCCCAAAATTAGGAACAACAAAAAGCCTAACAACACTCGTTTCATAGCAAGGGAAACAACCGCTTTCACAGTCATAATTATCTAAGATAGCAACTATAAAAGCAACAACCACCGTATGGATAACGGTGGTTGTAGTAGGTTCTGAGTAGGAGCCTCTCTACCACTGACCTGCCTCACTTGTGACGGCGGTGAATGTGTTGAGTCCCGTATACGATCCCGCAAGGGTAATCGCGATCGGTACATTAATACCCCAGTACGTTACTCCAGAGTTTGGTGTTGTAGTAGAAGTTGATTTCGGTACGTTCAATTCAAGTTCCTGTGGTGTTGAAGATGATAGATTTGTACCACTACCATAGGCCACACTTGATGTTGCAAACTCCTGCTCGCTTTCTGGAATGGTTGAGCTTGCTGAACTAATACACTCATTGCCAACAGCAAAGTTTATACACATCGATTCACCATCAAGACTCTGATCTAACCCCGTGTTACCCTGCGAGAGAATTGACGTTGAAGCATTAAGTGTGCCTGAATTCTGTCCTGGCTCTAGTTGACCATAAGGAATTGAAGCGGAAAGAAGATCAATTGCTGTAAAGCTATTTAATTCTACCCCTGAGGCTGATGCAGCAAGTGTCCCTGTGGCAAAGTCGTCATCTACTGCAGATGCTGCTGCTCGCCAATCCTGAGCGCTAAATGGTGAGGCTGCGTCGGTGGGATCAGCGATAAACCAAAGTGGGTAGGTACAACTCCATTCCATCGTAGCGTCTGTCCCTCCGAGGGCACAGCTGGTCGATGAGGCTGTACAGGTAAGGTTCCAAGTTGATGTCGCTACCACACCTGAATAGCAGTTATTTGGGTTGTATTGTCCAGCCGTTGTTCCATCACATGAAGTTGTACCAACTCCAGACCGGTAGAGAGCTAGGTTGTAATCAACAATCTCAAGGTTATCGAGAGACGTTCGACAGCTATTAGCATCTGAAGAGGTGAAGCTGAGTGTATAACCGGTTGTTTCAGCACCAGGTTGCGTCAGGTTAATCGGAAGACCACCGTTAACGGTAACGTTTGATACTGTTGGCGCTACGTTATTGACAGTAACTTGTGAGTTTGCACCTTGCGAACCACCTTGTGCGGTATGGTTGAACTGGTCAATGATAAAGGTAAACGCATTGTAGACGTCATCTTGGATAATATTTGGCAGTACGTAGGTTGCCGTAGCGTTTTGTAATGCTGGAGCAGTAGAGCTCGCGAGGGTAGTGGCAGCACAACCCGTGGTCGAACTAAATGAGTTCGTACTACAGACAAATAGACGAACGGTGTCGGAGTTAGGGTCTGATGAACTTGAGGTAAAGAGTACTGAAGCACCTGGATCAGCGGGAGAAGTGTTGTTGATTGAGCTGAATACTGGTCTGAAGTTTACAATAAATGGCGAAGAGTTCGTCGCGTTAGTTCCGTTCGTGAAGGTGCTATTGCAGCGAGCGTTTACAGCATCGTTATCACAGATCCAGCCGTACCAGTTATTACTATAGACGAAGGGAGAAACCTCACTGGTGGTCGTTGATACGGTTGCCTCTGTCCCGACTGGAGTTGGAGCTGAGACACCCCACTGGACTCCACCGTTACAACGCGGCGCACCACCGTTAGTTGAGCTGGGAGCGTTTGTAGTTGAACAAATGAGAAGGTAGTAGTTAGGTTGATTTGGGTCAGTAGCCACCGCTCGCCAACTAACAACATTGCCAGAGTTAGTTGGATTTGTAACAGATGACTCGATAAGCTCCGTTGAGCTAGCTACCCATTGCGGCGGCGTATTGAGAACAGTGAGGGTTGTTGTCGCAGTCTGCGCCTCAACTGTCATCAACTCAGTCTTCCCCGCATTAAAGAGAAACACGAGAGCCACAACTAAGACACCGACAAGCGTGGTAGCAATCGTTATTTTTCCAGCAGTGGTGAGCTGATTCTTTGACTCTAATAAGTTGTACAACATAAATAAACTATAGAAAATAATGAACAATACCTAAATACTCTACGTTACTAATTTTACCCAAGTTCCGCACAAGTTATACCCTACTTATGCACAGATTTACTCGTAACGAATGGCGTCCAACGGATTAAGTGTTGAAGCCCGTCTGGCTGGGAATACTCCCGTTAAATAACCAACCGCGGCCGAGAAAAGAGCAATAAACAGTAGGAACGTGATCGGAAAGGAAAAAAGCGTCACTGACTGACCACCAAACTGACCAGCGACAAGGTTTAGGAATAAGTTGATAGTGACTCCAAACACAACCCCCATAACAATACCGCTCACCCCCCCAAGGAAACCTACCACAATAGATTCCGAGATAAATAAATTCTTAACATCCTTAGGAGAAGCACCGATAGTACGCATGATGCCGATCTCCTTGGTTCGCTCGAGCAAGGTGACCGTCATCGTATTGAACATACCAATAGCTGACACCACGAGTGCAATTCCACCGAATGTCGCCAAAACTGCCTGTATACCCTGAAAGATTTTTGAAGCCTGCTCAACGGTCTTTGAGAGTGCCGTAACACGATAGCCTTCCTCAATAAGTCGCTTTTCAACGATCGGTAAATTTTCATTAGTATCAACTCGGACTTGAATGCGTTCGTATTCATCAATACCAACGTGAGTACGAAGTTCAGGAAGCATCATGAGCGCATTAAGCACCCCTTCTTCCTTGGTAACACCACGAACGGTGTATTCCTTATCAATCGGCACCTCGATCACTTCACCAGAAACATCCGTACTTGGAACAAGGAGTCTAAAAGTTACCTTCTCACCAATGAAGGACTCGATGTCTTCAATCCCAAATAACTTGAGAATGGCTGGCGAGAGCATTACTGAACTCGTATCTCCCCCATCGGCATCAGTGAAGACTTGTCCTTCGGTTGCAGTAATTCCTGCATATCGTAGATACGGTGGCTCAACGCCTTGAATAAAAACATTACCGGTTAACCCCTTGTAGGTTACAAGGGCAGGAAACCGCGCCAGCGGTGCAGCATCAAGTACTTCAGGGATTCGCTTAAACGAATCGACCGTATCAGGAGTGAGTTTTAAACTTGGTACTCCAGTTGCAGAGACACCGAGGGATAGCAACGTTTCACCGAAAACGATTTGTTCAAGAATGATCTTCTGAAGACCAAATCCAAGACCCACTAGAACGACTACTGCACCTGTACCAACACCCATACCAAGAATCGTGAGCCACGTACGGAGTGGATTCGTTTTAAACATTCTCGTTGAGAGCTGTGCTAGATCTTGAATGCGCATAGAGATACCCTGCCGTACGGTTATTATCGCACGACTATTAAGAACTTAGCTCTTGTAACTCACATCAACTCCCTGGGCAATAATTTTCTCAAAGTACCGGGTAAGTTCATCAGCTTCAGCTTCTGAAAGGCCAAGCCCTCCGCTCCGTACCCCTTGCATAAGCCGCTCATTCATTTGCTCCTCCTCAATAACTCCCGTCACCCGGTCTGCAATTGACTCAACCAGGTGCGCGTCTTGCTCCTTACTAAGCTTAATATGAAAAGCACCGAGCAAATGCGTGCGAAGTCGTTCTGCCAAATGATGTTGACTGAAAAATATATTGTCGTTCTCTTTCTTAGCCCGAAAGCGACGAATATCATCTGATTGCATGATGAGTCGCTCTGTTTTATGCGCCATTTCACGCGCATCTTTTTCTGATACCTCCACCCCACCCCGCTCATAGGGCAATACCAGTGAACGAATGAAATGATCTTTATCTATTTTTCCTTTAATAAAGAGTGCGATCGCGTGTTCGAGACGAATTAGTTGTCGATAGGTGTACTCTTGTGTAAGAAAGTTAACCATACTTTTCACCCGGAGCGTATCAACCGAATCATATGGATAGAGTCGCGCCAGCTGTTCAAGTTCTGTAACAATAGTCTCTCCTTCACGAACTGGCTTGATTTGCTTTCGTTGCGGGTTAACAACTTCACGAACAATTAATCCGTCTTTTAGATAATACACTCTGTGAGCGTATGAGAGATGTGCCGCATTATGTGACACCATGATAATAGTACGACGATCAAAGGTATTAATTTCGTCGATTTTATCCATAACCTGCTGTGTTGATACCGAATCGAGGTTACCCGTTGGTTCATCTGCCAGTAGAATTTTTGGATCATTGACCATTGACCGTGCCACTGATACACGCTGTTGCTGCCCTCCTGAGAGCATCGCTGGTATCTTATGGGAAACGTGTCCTACTCCAAACCGATCAAGCAACGACTGGGCTCTGCGTTCCCGAGTAGTTCGATCTGCGTCGCAGAAAATCATCGGCAGGGCGACATTATCAAGAACCGACAATGAACCAATTAGGTTAAACGACTGAAAAATAATACCCATGACATAACGCTGGAAATATACCCGCTCATCCGGCGGATACGAATAAATATCATCCCCGCGAATGAGTAAAGTGCCATCGCCTGGTGGGAGCGAACCCTGAATCGCGTACATCAGCGTCGATTTACCAGAACCAGAAGCACCGAAGAGGATAATATACTCCCCTTCATAAATGTCAGTGTTGACGTTCGTCAGCGCTTTAAACTCATTTGACTTACCTTTGTTATAGATGATCGATAGGTCACGACAAACAATAAGGGGTTTAGCCATACTGAGTATTATGCCACTACTTTACGATTCGAATGGTCTTCGTAATCCCCATTGTGGTTTTTAGGCACCGATATTCTTCACCCATCCGAACGTACTTTCAAAGTTTTCTAGGATAAGATCAATAATATTCTTCTCCTGAATTGGGGTGAAGAGTACGTAATTTTCTGACTGAATCTTATTCCCTGCCTCGTCTTCACAATTTAACCAAAATTGATATACCGTAGCCGGTGAAAAATCTACCACCACTTCAACATGATCAGTCTTGTATTCAATAACTTCTTTCTCGCGCACTATTGGCTCAGTACCACCAGCCACACCTTCACGGTAGGTCATAACACACGATGAGGGTTCATCCGTTACCCATTCTACTATAGTTTGAATGCGAGACTCACTTCCCGGGAAGAGAGTTGACTCGTTAGTGACGTTTGAAATGATTGGGGCTTCGATGTCGCGTACAGTGATAAATTGAATTGGTTGACTTCGTACCCGATCGCCACCGGAATTTTCTGAAATGACAAAAGCTACGTATCTTGTTCCCAAGGTAAGATCAGCTAATCGCATTTGATGCGACGTAGCAAGCGTTGGTCGTCCAACCGAATTTTGCGCACCGGTTGTCTGGTCCTGATACTCTATCAGCGCTTTAGCCGGTACGGTCGTATCCCAGGCAAGAGTGGCTGAATTTTCCTCTACCTTAAGCACCCGCAGATTTCGAATATCCGGCAAAGAGGCTTTGGTTTTAAAGGTGTAGTTGCGACTTTGTCCGGTAATATCATACGTATCTGTTGAGACCACTTTAAAACTATACTCAGTAAAAGGATCAAGTCCGATCAATCGCACCTCGTGGTCAGTAGTCAGAGTTCCCGGTACTGATTGTGCATACGCATAATTAGTACCATCAAAACTTCGCGTGGGTGAAAAAAGCACCTCGGAGGATGACTCTCGGTCAGTCGTCCACTTCACCAGCGCGGTAGTCGTTTCAGGTATAACCGTCGGTGGGCCAACGATGGTCAAATCTTCTGTAATCCCTTGAATTGATTTCACTACTTCGTTGATAATTTCTTGGAGCTGTTGTGGGTCAGTAATTTCATTAATCTCCTCAACAATCTCTTGCACCGTTGGTGACGATGGTGAGATTGTTGGCGTCGATGTTCCACTCTCGACAAAACCATCGTCGTTACCTCGATCTATACCATCACCTCGTTCCGACTGGTCATTGAGCTGAACCTTATAGTCAGCTGAAATACCTTGGTTACCATTCTCATCGGCTGAAATGACTCTAAAATAATACGTACGTCCAGGCTCAAGATTATCGAGCGTGATTGAATGATATCGACGATCAGGGATCGGCACCCGGACAATACCGAGGTCAGGTTGTAAACCATAATTAACAAGTGAATCAGCATCTTCATCAGTCTCCCAAGTGACGGTAATACTCCGATCAGTAACGTCCTCAATCTTTACATTGCTAATCTCAGGAGACGAGGTATCAGATGACTGCGCACTACCAAAGTGCGGCGCCAGTGAGAAAATTGCAACGCAAATTGCTGAATATCCAACTATTTTTTGCCACCGTACGTTCATATTTACTCTGTATGATAGCACTAATTAACACCGATCGGCGTGAAAATAGTAACCCCAGAGTGTGGAGCACTATTAATACCAAACGGTACTGCAATTCCCCAATACACATCGGTTTCTACTGGCGGCACGATAGTGCTTGGCTTACTGAGATTAATACCGAGCGTAACTGCAGAGCTTGATGAAAGTTGATAACACGAGACACACGCTGAATAAGTGAAGGTTGATGTCGACATTTTTTGTTGTTCGGCTGGGATAACTGAAGTACCACCGTCACTGAGATCTGTCGCTTCGACATCGATATTAATTTCAACATTGCCGAAATTCGTAACGGTAGTCGAAGCGTTGTTTGAACCAGTATCAGAATCTGCTTCAAGTGCACCATAATTAATGAGTGAATCAACTTGAAGTGCTCGGAGTGTATACAGCTCAACTCCAGGTGCTGGACTCGACTCAAAATCGTAGCCAGCGCTCGCATCTTCAACTTCCATGTATGCAAGCCAAGCCTGGCCTTCGTAGCTTGAACCAACATCAGTTGGATCAGCATGGAAGGCAATCTCCGCAGTACACTGAAGCGTGCAAGAATTACCACTACACGATGTGAAGGCACACAATCCATTTTCAGTTGAAAGGACGTAGCAATTATTGTTATCCGGGGTACACAATGCTCCAGCTCCACTTCGATAGATCGTCGCCGTGGCGTGTGTAAGGTCAGTATATCCGTTGAAGTCAGTCACTGTTGTTGAAGCTATAACCGTAGTCGTCGTTCCTGGCGTTAGACTAATATCAAGTCCCTCATTGAGTGAAACTGAAGACAGTTGTGGATCAAACTGGAGGCCGAGCTCAGCAACAGTACCGTAGAAATCAAGTTCGGTACCCGCATTAGTAACGCGCAGACAATAAGCGTCAGAAGCGTAAACGGTCGGCACAACTGCGTACTCAATCTCAGTATAATAATCCTGATCAACATCGAGTGCGGTCGTTTGCGAATCAGGACTTATGACTACTTTTCCAGCTGAGAACGTACCATTGGTACCAAAAAGTAAATCAGTGGTTGATTGACCGTTGGTGATAACACTTGAAGTAGCCATACAGACTGGTGAAGTTCCGCACGATACTTGGTTAGGTACACTCGCATAAGATCCGCCCGATACTGATTCACAGGTTGGCGCCCCAGCCTTTGCAGCATACTCCAATCTAAATTGCTGACCAGTGATATCAAGTCCAGAATTTTCAATTGCGACTCGTAAACGTACAACCGTGTTAGGGAGTGTACTACCAACAGCATCCTGTGCTGCAAGCCAACTCGCCCCGCCCGGTACTTGCTCAGCACCAAAGTAAATCGTAGGCCTGGTCGCAACTCGTGGACGAGCAGTAAAGCTATCCCAGGCACCATTCTGATACCAGTAAGCAAAACCGTATCCTCCACTTGAATACGTACTATCCGTAGCCGACGTAGTCGCAACCAGACTGCCAGCACTATTGTAAAGAGACACGAGAATTTGATTAGTGGTACGCCAATCAATTTCCACTTCATACCAACCAGTACTGAAGGTAACCGTAGTTGTTGCAAGAAGTGTACCCGAAACATCATTGTTCTGAACATCTTTTGCCAATGAAATGCGATCAACTCCAAAGCGCTCCAAACAGACTGCGTAGTTTTGGTTGGTAGTCCCTGGTGACTGAACACCAAAGAGGACGCAGGGCTCGTCATTATTACCAGCCACACCCGCATTTACATACTGTAGGTATCGAATCATGTTTCCCCGCGCCACAGTTTGGTCAAAGCGGAAAATACCATCAGTGGTTTTACCACTTACAGGGTTACCCCCGAGCGCTCGAGATCCACCGTAGACTGGAGAGGTAACGGTAGTAAACAGTGAGGTGTCCCCGCTATATTCTGAAATTGAAGCGTCTTCGTAATCATCAAACGCGCCGAAGGTACTCGTGCCACTACTCGTAGACGAGGCACTATTGTTTCCGTAATACATGAAGACCGTCGTATGATCACTCGCTGGTAAGGTCGGTACCCATACCCAGATTTGTGCATCAGTACTTGCGGTATATCGTTCCACCCAGAACGGTACCGGCGTTACACCATCATCGCGAGTAAAGCGAAGATCATCAAAGTCAGCTTGCATTTCGGTCTCGTAAGCCACCGTCACCTTAACCGCAGTACTTGCATAGGCCTGATTATCATTATTGAGCACGCGCACGCGCTTACGGAGATCCCAATTGAGATCATACCATTCACTATCTGGTGCACCCTCACCACCGTTATTTGCTCGCCACCTAACATGCGTTTGCTCAGTTAAGAGACAGGCACTGTTATCAAACCGTACAGAGCCACAGGCATCAACTCCATCTATATCAAATGCCTCACCACTTAAGTTCCCATAGCTATTAGTAAATCGCCAAGCATTGCCCGTTTCTCCAACTAAATTAACGTTAAATCCAGTAATGGCGGTCGTGGTAGCGAAGCCGACATTATCGAATACCTTCGATGGATTAGCGTTGAGTGTCGTCGATGATATCGTAATCAGTGACCCACCATTTACTGCCAGTGTGAAAGAACCATTCGCGAGATTTGATACGGTTGATAAGCCAGACAATTGCAGACCAAGTATATTGAGACGTGCCATCGTATACCAATCAGCATTTAGCGTTCCTCCACTTACCGCAAGCGCATGAGTACTCGAAGTAGATTGATTGGTAATGTCAGTCTGATTAAGACTTGTTCCAATGATATTAAGCACCCCAGAGACTACTGTTGTCGTTGCGTTTGGTGCAAAATAGACATTCACCGCACGTTCACTACCACTCAGTGAAGTTCCATCAAAGTCAGTGGTATATGACCAATGTTCAGTCGTGGTAGCAATTACGAGGTCTCCATATATAGTGAGATCTCCATTTACGTTGTTATGATCTTGTGAATAAAGAGAACTACTACCATCAACGGTCGTTGTTGCGGCACTACTATTCCACATTCGGACATCAACATTTGGACCTAAGACGAGGGTTCCATATACGTCACCATTATTGGTACGACTATTGAGTGAATATGCCGACTGACCAAGTAAACGGAGTGTTGATCCGGTCCAGGTAGTCGCAGCACCACCGACGCTATTAAGGAAAACTCCAGACACAGTAATAGTTGAGCCTGAATTCACCGTCAGACTACTGACACTCGCAATAGTGAAGTTGTTAGTCGTCGTTGCACTGTTAAAGGTATATGATCCAGCCGGAGCACCAACTTGTAAGTTATAAAACGAACTGACACCAGGATTTACCGTACGACCACCAGCCGTCGCATTAAGAAGCACGGTGCCTGATGCATGAGTAAATGAACCTCCGGTAGCGGTAAACGATCCACCCACAGCAAGCGTACCGGTTCCGATTGTCACTGAACCAGACGCTATCTCAAGGCTATCGAGCAACGTTACGCTTGTGTCCTGTAGGGTGTAGGAACCTCCCCCAACAAAGCGAACGGCAAACAAATCAGATGAACTCGCGAGAACCGACGCTGTCGTAGTGGCACGCATAATGAGATCTGACGTGTTATGCGTAATAGCGCCACCAGTATTTCGGAAGTTACCAGCAACACTCAACGATCCACTAGGGAGCGATACCGTACCACGGCTGACCGTCACAGAACCACTGGTAGTAGCATTCGTATCAGTCATATTCCAACTGCCTGATCCAACAAACGTGAGGGCTCCAATTGTAGCGCCATTAAACCGGACGGTAGTACCTGCGCCACTCGTGGTAAAGACAAATGGCGTTGAAGTACCGCTTACCGATCCCCCGTTAACCGCAAACGCAGCGCCGACAGTAGTCGTTCCGGTCGGGAGCGTGAGCGCACCAGCACTCTGTAAGTAAGAGCCGAGAATTTGAAGGGTTGGATCAGTGATTGTCCAACTACCGACACCCGAAACCGTCAGATTATGGAAACTATTCGCGTTTACATCGATCGTCCGAGCTGCTCCGGTAGTGGTAAGGGTTATTGTCGAACTTGCTGAAACAAATTGTGCACCCGTACCAAAAATGAAACTACCGCCTACCGCGTGCGACTGAGTGCCAGCCGCCCGGAATATCGCATTACTCTGAACTTCAAGCGTGCCGTCGTACGCAGCACCGGCCCCACCACCACTCACCGTTACGTTACCACCCGGAGCAAACGTCTTGCCGGTCCAAACCAAAAGCTTATAGTCAGCAGGCAAGGAGACGGTGTCACTACCCGCGTCAACGGCAGTAAACGGAATATCCGCGTCATCACTACTGTCCCAGACCGCCATATCCGCGATGGTAATCGGATTGGTACCCTCATGACGCACTATGACTCGATTTTCATACAAGTGCATATTACTAATTGAAGAGACCGGCGCCACACTCACGGTAGCAGCTCGCTCAGTTTCACCATTGAGGTAAAGGGTGAGCGTATCAAGAGTATTAAAGGCAACGTTAGCAATACTAAAGGCACCGGTGGTCGCGTTACAACTCGTATTGTAGGTGGTGAGACCAGCAACCACGAGCCGAACATTATTGGTGACTCCATCACACACACCCGAGACAGTCACCCCTTCGTCACTATAAACAGTACCGGCGACGGTAATGAGGGCCGAAGAATCATCCCACACGACATATCCTGGATCACCAGCCGGATCACTATCAAAGGCTTCACCGTCGATATTTCCAGAGTGATTGGTAAAGCGCCAAGAGCTGACTGATGAACCAGAAGCAGTGACGTTCTTTGGTGTGGTTACACCACCACTTTCAGCAAAAAGATTGTTCGTAAAGTTTCTCGCTGGATTACTATCAATCACTGTACCGGTCACACTAACTGCTGAACCATTATTAATCTCTACGAGATGATCGGTATATGAAAAGTCGGTTACCGTTGGTGTACCGGTAAAGGTGACACCTGAACTATTTGTGTCACGAATTACAACATTACTCCAATCTGTAGTTGCCGTCCCGCCAACGGTAAGAGCATAGGTTCCACTCCCTTGATTACTGATCGTTGTACTCGCTGAAGATGTACCAATGACTGAAAGTGAACCACCAGACCAGAGGGCTGAAGCGCCACTAGCAAAGTAGACATTCGCCTGCCGCTCACTACCACCAGAAAGATCAGTTCCATCAAAATCGATATCAAAGCTCCAGAAATCATCCCCAGAGGTTCTGTTTAATTGTCCGTAAATGTACAAATCGCCATTAACTCCCGCATGATCCTGCGAATACAGAGAGCTGCTGCTGGCAATACGATACGTAGTCGCAGACGAGTTCCACATCCGCACTTGAGTACCACTCGCTACCGTCAATGTCTCATAGGTGTCAGCGGTTGCTGCATCGTTAATTTCATAAGTACCGAGACCAAAGAGTACAAGATTCGAGCCAGTCCAGATCGTATCAGCACCAGCAAGATTATTGAGGAAATCACCACCGACCGCGAGACTCTGGCCACTTTGGACCGTAAACGTATCATGATTTATAAGACGCCAAGCCACTGTCGCAGTCGCATGTTCACTGACAACAGTACTACCTGATCCATCAATTTCGACGGTTGCAAAAGAAGAATTCCCAGCTGCAATATCGGTTGTAGTTGAACCAATAAAACGAACCACACCATTGCTATGGGTAAATCGTCCATCATTTTGCCAGTTGCCACGCACTGAGAGGTTCGAACTGTTACTGGCTTCAAGCGTACCATTTACTCCGATAGAGACGGTACCAACGACTTCAATAATCGGATCATTCACATTAAAAGTGAGTGTCGAGCTCGCTGCTCCACCAATTATAAGATTGTTAAGTACCATAAACCCACTTCCAGCTGTAGTGTACGTAGCCGAACCAACACCCGCTTCAGCCACGAGATTGTAGTAGTTTGTGCCACGCACATTCGCCCCAGCTCCACTGTATCGAATCGTACTCGAGTCTTCGAGGAAGGTCCCGTTCTCGAGAAAAACGGTGCCTGTACCAGCTAAATCCCACACTGAACTACCCGCCGCCAAGAAATGAGCATTCGCGATCGTTAACGATCCAAGGATAGTGGTTGTCGCATTCCCGGCTGGCGTAGTAGTTCCAACGACTGTTCCATTACCAAGTTGTAAATTAAAGAACGTCCACGGTGTTGACCCACCCAGTGTGTTTGTTCGTGACAACGTCGTCGTTCCACCACCGAGCGAAAGCACTCCATTACCATAGAGCAAACCATTAGTTACAGTAATGTTACCGGTTCCAGTAACGGTGCCAGAAGCGACTTCCATATTACCGAGTATCGTCAGTGCCGCACCGATATTCCATCCACCTCCAATACCAGCAAACCGTACGTTATTAAACGTAATAGTACTCGTACTCGTAAGACTTTTACCGGTCGTGGTTGCATTGAAAATGACGGTTGATGATGCCGGTGTAAAGGTAGCTCCGCTACCAAGGACCAGACGTCCAGACAGCGTATGTGTCTCAGTCCCCGTCGCAACAAAGTTTGATCCGGAACCGAGGGCTAAAGTACCCTCGTACCCATTGCTGTTTCCATTACCAAGCAATGAAATATTGCCAGCCGGTGCAAATGACTTACCACCCCAGATGTAAAGCTCTGTATTTTGGCTCGTGACGAGGGTATTTGGTGAACCAGTTGCAACCGTAAATGCGATGTCGGAGTCGTCAGAACTATCAAACGGTGCCATGTCCGTGATCGTAAGTGGTGCCGTATCTTCGTGTCGAACAATGACGCGATTAGCGTACACATTCATATTGCTAATATTTGTAGTCGGTGTCTTGGTGACGACACTTCCTCGTTGCCCACCGTTAGTGTTGAGGTACACAATCACCGCTGGATCCCCAATATATGCCACGTTGGTAAACGTATAGGCAGCTGTTCCGATCGCACACGATACTGCGTTAGAATACAAACCTCCGGCTACTACAATTCGTACATTTGGAGTCACACCATCGCACGTAGATGTTCCCATCGGAGTTACGCCATCGTCACTGTACACGACACCAGAGACCGTAATAATATACGAAGAATCATCAAAGCGAAGTGCGCCAGGGTCGACATCATTTGCATCAAAAGCTTCACCGTATAGAGCACCAGCGCCGGAACGGAACCAGATGAAATTAGTTGAAGTTCCGCTCAGTGTCACGTTTGTCCCGAGACCAGCAGAGGTAGTAGCAAAACGGAAATTCAGATATTGCTCAGACGGATTAGTGTTCACGGTTGAGCCGTCAATAGTCATACCGGTTCGTCCGGGCACTACTGCAACTGATCCATCCTTGAAGACATTAATTGAGGTAGAAGCAAGCAATTGGAGGCCGCTGGTAGCAGTATTGGTAAGCGAGAAGTATTCGGCATTAAGCACAGCCGTATTGAGTACCATCCCGTACGCTCCACTCTGTGCATCAATCGTCGTAGAAGCAGCTGGTGCACCAATTATAGATAACGTAGCCCCGTTACTGATGGTCGTGGTCGCGTTAGCAGCAATCCGTACATCTACTTGTCGCTCTGACGAAGTCCCCAGTGCGGTGCCATCAAAGTCTGTAGCGTACGACCAGTGTTCCGTGCCGGTTGCCCGACGATAGTCACCAAATATAAAGAGGTCTCCATCAATTCCCGCATGATCTTGCGAATAGATAGCACTAGAAGATCCGGTTGGGCTATAAACAGACGAACTCGAATTCCAGAGACGAGCCACAGTACCGCTCGCCACTGCGAGTGTTCCGTAGGTATCACCTCCGTGCGTCTTTGCATTCAAAGTTACTGACGTTCCACTTACCAGACGAAGTGTTGATCCAGTCCATGTTGTCGAACTAGCAAGGAGTGCATTGGTGAACGTACCAGCGCTACTGAGGACAGTTCCACTTGCAACGGTAAAGGAAGAAGCGTTTGTTAGATTAATTGCCGTAGTAGCAGTAGCGTTACCGGTTACGGTAAAGATGCCGCTACCACTATTAAATTCTAAGGTAGCGAAAGATGAGCTTCCTGCTGTTACTGTTTCAGAACCTGCTGTCGAGTTAAATCGCACCGTTCCATTGTTCGCATTAAACAATGCTCCATTAGTGAATGATCCTCCAACTGAAAGTACTCCCGTCGGGAATATTGAGTCTCCGCCAGCGTCTGCAACAAAATTACCGAGAATTGTTGCTGAAGTATCCGTAAAGGCTCTCGTGAAAGACGACTCAACACCACCAGTAGTATAGAACCGAGTGGTACTGGCATGGTTATTGTATTCAGTAAGCAACCACCCCTCACTGCGCGCTACGTTTGAGAGACGAACTTCATCAATAGAACCATTGAAGAATCGACCGCCGGCGTCGTCTTGTCCAAACTTTAGATCATTAATCAGTGAACTTGCATGAGTAGTAGCATTAGTCCCGCTCGCATGACCACTTGAGGCGTGTAGGTACATCGTAGCAGTATTTGGCAAAACCACTAACGAAGCCATAAACCATTCATTAAGCGGTGCAACCGGACCACCATTCCAGTTAAATGTAGCTCCCGCATCATTCCAGTGATACCCAAGGCGATTACCACCACTATTAAAACCGAGTCCGGTTGTGTTAGTGGTGCCGCGTGAGAATACCACACCATCATACGCTCCCTGCGCACCATTAGCCCGCATCCAAACTGACCAGGTGGATGTCGAAATTGACGTATTAAAGGTAGTCTGAATAAACTCGTTCGTACCATCAAGAACCTGACCATTCCCGAGTTGCGCGGCCTGCCGATCTCCAGACTCCATATTATTACTCGTACCAGTAGAAACTCCGTTACTACTCACGTACTGCGGAGCCGTTGCGGTAGGACTTTCATCAAGGTGATAGACCGCGAGATATCCATTAGTCCAAACATTATTGCGACCAAAGGTTGATGTAGCCGAGTACGCATTGGCGGTTGAGTTACCGAAATAAATATAGAAGGTAGTATCAGTTGTAGTAGAGATGGATGGGGCTTTAAAGTGCAATTCCCCACTAAGTAGTCCAGTATTAAGACTAACCAATTCGTACGGCACCTCGGTAAAACCATTGCCCGTCGTTACTCGTATGTCAGCCCCCGTAGCTTGAATACCGCTAAAGAAAGCTGCAGGCAAGTTAGCCAGGTTTACATAAACCGGAAAATCAGTCACAGACGCTCCTACCTGAGTAGATTTAACGACGACCGGTACTCGACTGGACCAACTACTGTTGTACCACGACGAGCCTGAGCTACCGCGGACACGGACGTTATTGAGAACTGATCCATTAGTACGAATAAAATCAGCTGCCTGTACTAATAGCACGACCTCTCCATTGTTGTGAGCAAAAGATCCAGATCCCGTAACATTCAAATCTCCACCTACGGACAATTGTCCACTCGGGAAGGTAACACTTCCCGATTGAATCCTGAAGTCTCGTGAAGTTGTTGCATTAACCTCAGTGAAAGACCATGAGCCAGATCCCGTAAAGACCAAGTCATAGAATGCATTGAGAAATGCCGTGCCTCGTTGCGTGATTGTACGACCTCCCGCAGTACTGGTCATTCGCACCTCACCATTATTATGAAGGAACGTACCTCCCGTGTTATTGAATGAGCCCGCAATAGTGGTTGTACCAGTAGGGAGCGTAACCGTACCAGTAGCAATCGTTAGATCGCCATTAACAAGTAACGTACTGGTTGCAAAACTCCAACTACCACCAACTCCCCCAAACGTAAGATTATTGAAGGCTGAACTTCCTTGTATCGTTAGTCCAGTTGAAGTACCGACGAAGCTGACAGTACCATTCTGCGCGACAAAGGAATTGTTATTTACCCAATTCTGATACACGGTAATGTTGTAGCCAGAACCTGAGGAATTGAGCGTGTCATCAGTACCAATAACAACTGACTCTGCTCCTACATTGCCAGCAAGTGTAATAGTTTTCGCAGTACCATCTATAACCACGTTACCAACGTTACTACTTGAGGCGCTTGGCTTAGCATCACTCCACGTATGGCTTCCGGTACCAGCAAAAGTGGTTGTAGCTAAGCCTGACAATGCGCCACTTACACCAATCGATAAATTACCTCTCAAATCTAACGTCGAAGTACCGCGCGCGAGGGTACCAAAGTTAATCGCTAAGTTACCGGCAACCGTTACTGGTTTAGTAATCAACCAGGTAGATGATCCCGTGGTCTCACCAAAGGTTACGTTATGGAAGCGGAAGGTTGAGGTTGCAGTCACTAACGTAGAACTACTCGTCGTAGCCGTAAAGATTACGGTCGAGGTATCCTCATTAAACGTTCCTTGGTTATTCCAAATGCCATTAATACGAACGGTGTTAGTAGCTGGCGAAAAGACACCGAAGTTCTTAAGTGTAACGAGCGTAGTATTAGCACCCGGGAGATACTGGGTACCCGACTTGACCGTTAGAATAGCATCAGCACATGAAGATTCGACACAAAGCGTAAATAAGTTGCTCCCACCGATCGTAAAGAAGATATCTTCATCATCCGCATTGTCATAACCAGCAAAGTTAGCATTAGTAGTCGTAGCGGCACTGGCGCTTCCAAGCGTGACATGACGTTTCGTTAGTTCAAGGCCAGTCATGTTACCAACACCGTTATAGGTGGCTATAGCAACGGCCTCATTAGCATCAGCCGCTCCGTCGACGAAGACAGTTACCGTATCGTTTGGAAATACCGTAACGTTATTAATACTCCAGGTACCATCGCCAAGGATAATACCGGTTTTACCAGCTTGGAGCACACCATTAACTGCCACGGCAACCGTACCACTGGTCGTGGTACTTACCTCATCATATTCACGCGCAATACCAGACACCGTAACACCTTCAGACCAAGCAACCGACCAATCCTGTACACTCGGACAATCACCACTATCACACGAAAGTTGAGCATCGAGCTGTAACACACTATATATCACCCGATTTACACCCGAAATATCGATTGGACTAGTGGTAAACCCTGCCGCATTACCAGGTAAATCGCTATCAGGAATTAAAGTAAACACCCCGGGCGCACTCTCATAATAGACACGGTATTCAATAGCACTCGCTCCTGGAGTCGTATCGTTCCATGACACAAAGTCCCATCGCGGGCCAGTTCCGTCAGCAAAATCTATTGCGGTTGATCGAATAGATCCACTGGTGAAATTTGGATATAACTGAGGAGCCATACTCGAACCGCCGTTGTAGATACCACTCGCGTTAAGTGAGGCGTTGGTGGTGAACGATTCACGTGTACTCCAGTTGGTTCCATTCCAACGACTATGATCAATCCGATCTGGCGTCAGCGCATCGTCGTAAGCTGACAACAGGAGCAATCCGCTACCGGAACGAACCATTTGGACCTCAGTAGCATCAGTGATAGTATCAAGCGTTACTTCGCCGGACGGAGTGGTGGTAGCATACGACTGATAACGAGTACCAATAGTATCTGAGTAACCAACCATCAAATAACCGTCACGCGCCCCTTCGGTCTCAAATTCACAATCAATCGCTCGTCCATTATCAGCATTACCGTCGATATCTAATTCACTAAAGGTACCCCACGCTGCACCATCCCAGAAAATCACACCGACGTCGATATCATTATCTTGATAGCAGAGGGCCATCCGGTCAGTGCCGACATCGGACTTAAGACGAGCCCATTCGATTCGATCGCCGAGCGTGGTAGAAGAAATCGTTGCCCACGATGACCCATTCCAAGTCGTAAACAGTAGTGTTGTAAGCGCGTTATTAGAAACCGCCACAATCGCTTGATTACCTGACTCCTCATAACCAACCGCCATACCTTCGTTGGTGTTGAGATCAATGTTACCGAGCTGGATAGAACTACCCCAACCCGATCCAGTCCAGACTAAAGCCTCATAGTCAGTGGTATCGGTATTCGTGTGACGAAATACCGCAATAATTTCATCTGAAACTGGATCTGAAGCAATCGCTATGTATTCACAATTATTTGGATTCGTAAGTGCTAGACTCGACGTCGCTGTCCAACTCGTACCGTTCCATATCGCATAGGCCGCCTCGGTCCCATCACACGCCACTGCCATAAGATCACCAGAAAGAGACTCGTAGGCAATATTAAAACCACGCTTGTTACTCGCACCGCTATTATCTTCGATCTCTCGCACATTACCCCAGGTACCATTATCACCATCATATATTTGTACGTTCACATCAAGGTCGGTACCCAGCGTCGCAAGTGCATACTCCGGTCGAACGGGAGAAGCTTTCAATTCAAGCCATGAAATCTGCGCACCAACACTTTGTGCCGAAGCAGCAGTACTCCAGGCCGTACCATTCCAAAGTTTATACTGTGGTGCCTGACCAGTTCCTTCTCCATAAACGGTCATAACTTCATTGATCGTAGAAGTAATCTGAGCTCCACCGGCAACAGTCTCAATATCAACGAGTGCATTAGTATCGAACTGTTCACCCGTTGTTTGATGCCACACAGACGTTGTGATAGCCGTATCAACGGTAAAGCTCTCTGGTTCAGAATATCTCGACCAAGTATTACTACCACCAGGATCTCGGGCTCGAACTCGCCACCAATACGTACTTCCATTACTTAAGGCAGACTGTGTCGTATACCGAATCACATCATCAGTAAAGAACGGTGAGGTGTCGGTCGCAATCTCGGTATTAATAAAGCCAGCATCAACACCGGAGAGGAAGGTGCTGGAAGAAACAAAACTATAGGTGCTCGACAATTGCAATTCATATTGTAAGTCATTATTTTCAGGATCAGAGGTGTAGAACAAGAAACTCGGAGTGGTTGTACCAACCTTCGCATTATCAAAAGGATCCTCAAGTGTTGGCACATCGATTGTCTCACTCCAAGTTACCGTCCAATCCTGAAGTCGAGGTAGCGTGGCGTTTCCAACCAATACAGCTGTAATACGAAGTTCATTGTAGAGGGCCGTATCGAGCGCGACAAGAGATACCGGCGAGGTATTAAAGCCCCCACTGTTACCAGGCAAAACACTATCAGGAATGAGTGCAAATGTCTCCCCCGACACACGGTATTCAATATAGTAATCGATAGAGCCAGAAGTCACGTTGTCAGTAAAGGAGAACTGCCCCCACGCATTCCCTGTATCTCGATCGTCATAATCAATAACTGTGCTCGTTGTTGTTGCTGCGGTAAAACCAGCGTCAATACCTACATCATTACTAGCGAGACTCGAAGTCGCGTCAAGTAGGTTGTTCGTTAGGAACTGATTACCCGTTGTCTGGAACCACGTCGTTATTACAGTTGCCGTGTTTACGGTAAAACTGGTTGGATTTGACCAACTACCGTAGGTATTTGAACCAAGTGGATCAATTGCTCGCACACGCCACCAATAGGTTGTGTTATTTGAGAGCGCGACAGTTGGAATAAACTGTATTGTCTCTCCCGGTGTAAAGGTACTTTTTTGACTCGGCTGACTAAGGTTAGTAAAGAGGGCGAAATTGGTAACTGAGTCACTGTCAATAAGCGCAGAACTAAAATTATAGTCAGTCGAAACCTGAATCTGATACGCAACTTCGTCATCCAATTCATCGTCAGCAGCAAATTCAAACCATGGCGAAGTTGAGGCTAATCTTTCATTATCAAAGGGTGCGGCATTTACCGGTGAAAGCGGTGGCGCATTGGTTAGTAAGCGCGGATAATTCGTATACGAGTTAAACTGCGAACCATCTTCATATACCAACCGGAAGCAATAGTTTGTGTTCGGGAGCGCTCCGTTGTTTTGTAAGACAAAGTCCCATTCAGATTCGTCATTGACCGGAAGACTATTCTGATTCACAAGTGTTGGATTCTCTTCTTCATATGTTTCTGAAAAATTTGAATTCGAGAGTAACGTCGAAGGAAGACGCCTACCATCGTTAATAAGTTCTTCAGTTGAGAGTGTGTAAAAACCGGTTGGATTAGAGCGATTATTAAACGTGGTATTTAACCAACCAGTGCTACGAACCACATTCGACATTGACATCTCATCAATACCTCCAGCAAAAAGTCTTCCACCGAGCGGGTCCTGCCCGATATCAAGGGCGGTGATAGATCCCGTCGCATGAGCAACAGCATTAGTAGCACTTGCAATTCCGCTACCAGCGTGCCGCCATAGCACAGCTTGCGTTGGTTCAATAAGTAACGAAACCATAAATGGCTGACCACTCGTTGCGTACGTTGGTCCACCCGTCCAGCTCCAGGTGTTGGCAGCATCACGCCAGTGATACCCGAGACGGCTAGTCACGCTTGAGATATTAATACCACTAGTTTCCCCAGTTGCTCGTGACATGAGGAGTCCATCATAGGCGCCTTGTGTGACTGAAGACGATGCCCAGATTTGCCAGGTTGAGCGAAGGATAGAGCGATTAAAAGTAGCACCAAGATCAATGAATTCATTCGTTCCGTCAATATTTTGGTAACGACCAACAATGCCGGCGAGCCGATCCCCTGCTTCCATATTCTGAGCTGTACCTTGAGAGTTGCCCGTACTATCAACAAATTGCGGAGCTGTGGCAGCAGCGCTCTGATCCAAGTGGTAGACAGCGAGGAAGCCATTACTCCATACGTTATTGCGTCCATACGTAGCCGTCACCGCGTATCCACTGGCACTAGGATTTCCATAATAGATATAAAATGAAGTATTGGTTGTCGTTGAAAGACTATGGGCTCTAAAGTAGAGTTCTCCACTTCGAACACTAGTATCTATAGTTACGAGCTCATACGGTACTTCAGTTACACCGTCACTTCGAGTGATTCGGATATCATCCCCATCACTCTGCACCGAAGAGAAGAAGCTGTTTGGTAGATTAGCGAGGTTTACATAGACCGGGAAGTCAGTCAGCGAACCTTCAACTACGGTTGTCGGTACCGTGAGTCTAATTCGCTTTGTCCAGCTACCACTCAGCCAATCATCTCCAACGATAGCATTCTCATATCCTCGCCAGAGAGCGGTTGTTGACGCCGCATTCCCTACGTCACGCCAAGTCAAACTAGCACCACAAGTCAAGCCTTCTGCATACTGCAGTTTAAAGGCTTCCGAGAAGGCCGGGAGTGTAACATTAACCCCTTCAACCGCTAATCTAAGACGAATCGTCTCATCAGCACTGATTGCAGTAACTGAGGTCAGTACCGTGTTTTCCGCCAAATCTTCAATACCAAGCGGCCATGGATCAGTCGGCGTCAGGAAGCTACCGTTCACGTACCATCGATAATTACTTTGGTTGAGTTTTGGTTGTCGAACCCACGACAACGTCCATTCCTCAAGTGCAGCGGACTGGGACCCTAGAGTAGTAACTGTTGCCTCAAGACAAATCTGATCATACGTTGAAGTTGAAAGTCCAGTGAGATTAATCGGTACATCAGTCACATCAAAACCACTGCTGTTACCGGGTAAAGCAATATCTGATACGTACACATCACAGACTGTACTACTGGAATACCGGACTCGCACCTGCACATCAGTACCAAAAGGCTCCTCCGTATCAAACGAAATATCACCCCAAGTCGGCTGGTTCGGCACCGCCGTAAAATCGATCGGTGGTGTTGTCACCACACCCTCGGAGAACTGAAAACGCTTAGCGACCATATCATACATTTCATAGGGTGCCGCTATCGTTGATGAAAGATTTGTCTCAAGTGTACTTCTCGTTGACCAGCCTGCACCATTCCAACGAGACGTAACTAGAATATCAGCCGCATCGTCAAGCGATACCATAACAATGGTTCCGTCCCCAGCTCGTTCTGCCTGTACCCAGAAAGAGTCCTCAGCGGTATCAACAGACAATTCAGTTGCCCACGTTGTTGAAGTAGCTGTTCGGTAACGAACGTTTGTTGTATCACTGTAAACAGCAATCTCGGTATCGCCACGACCAGAAACTGTCTCAAAGTTACATTCAAATGGTCGAGCTGTGGATGAATTAGCAACCGTATCGAGCTCACTAAAGGTACCGGTCCACACGCCGCCGTTCCACCGCAGCACACCAAAGTCACTATCAGCGTCTACGTAGCACAAGAGGAGCTCGTCGCTATCTGGATCAACTGCAATTTGTCCATACGCAAAGTCATTCCCAATTGCTTGGGTTGCATTGGTACTAAACTCTGTTCCGTTCCAAGTGGTATACGCTATATTGTTATTGGTATTATTGCTGACGACGATAACCGCTTGATCACCAGAGCTTTCGTAAGCAATCGCAATTCCCTCTCGAGCCACGAGTGCTGAAGCTCCAATGACTCGACTTTCTATCCACGCATTACCATCCCACACAAATGCCTGGTACTGAGTTCCAGTATCTCGAGTTACGATGATAATTTCATCAGAAGATGGATCGGAGGCCAACTGGACAAAGTTACAGTTGTTAAGTGAACTTACTACAATCGTACTCGTAGCCGACCACGTAGTCCCGTTCCAGGTTCGATAGACCAAGTTAGGGCCGTTACTACATGAGACTGCCATCGCATCACCTGAAATACTCTCGTATCCAACCGCTATACCACGATACGCCGGACCAGTGATGCCAGACTGCAACAAAGCGAGGTTACCCCAAGAGGTTGTCGAAGCGGAGTAAATCTGCGCATAGGTCTGGCTACTCGCATCTACAGTACCGAGCACATATTCGTTACGAGTAACACCAGCAGCTGTTGCTACCCAGTTAATAGTACCGCCCACTGCCTGAGCACTCGTAGCAGTTCCCCAACTCGTACCATTCCAAAAACGGTAGCGTGGTGTCGTCACCGTACCTTCTCCATAGACTAAGAGAATCTCAGAACTTGGTGAGGCATCTACCTGAACCTTATCGTTACCACTTGAAACCGTTCCAACCAGTGTATCGCCTTCAAACTGCCCACTATAACTCTGATACCAACTTGGTGCCGTCTGCGCTAAGTCAACAGTAAGACTCTGAGTCGTTGACCAGTCGCCAAACTCACCCGAACCACTTACATCCTTAGCTCGTACACGCCAGTAATAAGTCACGAGATCAGTAAGCGCATCACCAGCGGTGAGTTGGAAGCGAATTCTATTTCCCTCCACATAAGGGGAGACATCCGTTGAAGACGCAGTATTGAAAAATTCTGAATCAACCGCGGAACTGTACGTTGAGGAGGCGCCAAAGTCTGATGAGGTCGAAATTGAAAACTGGTATTCAATGTCTTGACTTCCATCAGGGTCTACGGCTGAAAAATCAAAGTATGGGGTGGTAGAAGCAAAACGAATGTTGTCAAACGGCGCATTATACATGGTCGGCGCATCCGGACGCTGGTTAAACGTCTGCTTTTTCCATAAGAGCAATGTTGCTGCCGTACTATCATCAAGCGTACCAGCTGCTCCTTCTTGCTGCGTGGTAATCGTAATAATGTCGCCGTTAATGAGACCTTCAAGTATAAAGACTAACGCGGCCGATGATTCAGTATGTGCGTTTTGGTTACGGATGTAGTGAGACTTTGTCTGAGCACCACTTACCGCTACACCATTTTTCAAAACCTGCACTCGGCTATTAGCCCGTGTTACTCCGTTTTGCAGGGCATCATTATAAGAGAGATAATAATCACCATTAGTAGCAATAGTAATCTGATGACTATTTGATGTGGTTGAGTGTGTAAAAATGGTCGCATCTTTAGCATCCTGAAGCGTCCATTGCACCGACGAAGCCGCAGCTGGGTTCCAGTTTGTCCCCCCCACGACAGCGGTACCTCGTAATGCAATAAGATCAGCACTCGGAAGCTTTCGAACATATACGGAGCCCGGTGTAGTGGTCGCAATCAAAACCGTACCAGCATTACCTTCACGAAGCGCCGTTAGGGTGAGGACCTGATTAGTAGTCGTTGAGACAACAATTCCAGAGAAATGGATTGAACTGTCAGGGTCACTTTCCGTACCCGGCGCTTGACCAAACCCTTGTTTAAATTGACCGCCACTTACGAGTGCACCATCCAAGCGAACTTGGCCGAGAATATTAGTGTTATTACTATCAGAGGTTAGGGGAATATTTGCCTGGACATGGTAAACGCCAGGATCAGACAAGATAATATTCTCAGAGTTAACTGAATCGGAGTGCACAAACCCAGTATCTTGCCGAGACTCGATCCATTGAAAGGCATACTCGGTGGTCTGATTAAGATTTACCGAATTTACAGTACGAGTTGTGGTTGCAGCAAACACTCCAACATCGTTTGAGAGATACTCAAGATACAAAGATGCTGAACCGGTGACATTTACGATGTCAGCCACATTGATGGTAGTAAGACCCTCAGCATCAATAGTCACCACATCATCAACCGCCACATCATTAAGCATGAAGAACAAATGCGAAGAAGACTCATTGTGGCCAGTTTGATTAGAAATGTAACCACTTCTCCCAAGACCACCCGGGACTATTACCCCGTTAACCCGAACCTGAAGACCAATACGCGTACCTCGCGTATTTGCATCAGTTCGTTGCTGCGGGAGATTCACTGCCAAGAAGTAGTCTCCTGCTTGTCGAATGGTTACTTCATGACTATTGGTTGACGTAGAATGACCAAAATAAAAAGTATCGAGTGATGAAGTACTCCACTGCAATGGACTCGCTGCCTGATTAAGATTTGTTCCCGCCACCGTTCGCGTACCCGTCAGCCACCCAACCGCAGTTATTGCATCTGATGCAATTTGCCACGGGCGTAACTCCTCATAACCGTCAAGCGACAGTGGCCCAAGTAAATAGAGGTATGGACTAATATCAGGAGCGTCAAAGCGGTATGAAAGTATCATCTCTTCACCCGCTTCCATTGTGACATCTCGCCACACGATTGCAGTGTGATCGCTATTAGTTTCAATCAGCGCATCTCCCATCTCTGTAATAACAAACCCACGGGGTACCCGCTCAACAACATCGCCCTCAAACGAGCGGTTGGCTTTAACTTTCAAAGAAACAGTGTACGGCGCAGGAGGATAAATACGAGTTGGTGCAGTACGTTCAATTTCATACGGAATGAAGTCAGCCACTTCAAAATGATTTTCGATCCGATGTACGATTTCCCCTTCTACATTTCGGTGTTGAAGCTGAATCGTATAGCGACCTATGGTACTGGTCTCCTTAAATATCGCCACATAGTCTGGCATATCAGTGACATTGTTCTTACCACAAAATCCTGATTGATCAACGGGAACATCAAAAAACTCATTGTTTGGAGTAGTAATGCGAAGATCAAGAATTGCATCACAAATAGTATCTCCTTTATCAGTAAGGGCTGCTAGATTAAGCACTACCTCATCGCTTGGATAATAACGACCTTTCGTAGTGTTAACCGCTAACACCCCCCAATAAAACTCAAATGAATCAATATATCGAGTCTCATTCTCATTAACCACCACCTCAACCAGATACTTACCTGGTAAGAATTTCTGTGGTTGCTTCTTAAATTCGATCGACCAAGTAGTTTCATCTATATAAGCAACTTTAAGTGGTATATCAACTAATACACCCTGAGCATCAACGACTCGAACAGTTTCGACCGCATAGGTATTCTCTGAAAATAGAGCGGTCGCTAAGCGACGAAGAATATTTTGCTGCGGGCTATAACTCATCGTGAATTGCGGCAACGTCTCGGCGGTCAAGTCACGCGGTTCTGTGATCATTTCATGAAAACGGGGATCAATGAGTACTGATTCTCCCCGGAGAGAGTCCATACCGTAGTAATCATCACTCTCTTCATAAAAAGAAGCCGAGGTGATCTCTAGCCACACCGCCTCAATATACGCTCGATCAAGCGCAGTAATACTACCAAGGTACGAAACTCGCACCTCAAGAGCTGAGATCTGAGCCTGACTCAGTGGCTTATCGAGTGCAACTAGGTAATAACCACCATTAATACTGTTTGAAATTTCATCTTCAATATCTATCACCGTTGCAACTCGCCACGAACCCTCGACTTCGTATCGATACTCAACCACAAACTGTTGTGGACCGTTATCGTTCTGTGCCTGTGCCCCGAGCGAAAGTCGTAAAGAAACATCACTGAGGAAATTTCCTGATTCAAACTCAGGTACCACAAACCCACTCCACGTAGCAGGATACATCGCACAATCTGCATACCCTTCACACGCATCGAGCGGACTGAACACTTTCTCAACTTCAACCTCTGAATCAGCAACGAGTTCAACTGTATCGTCACTGTCTAAACTTTCCTCTACAGGTACAGTTAAAATTTCTTGCTGGACTTCCTCAGTAACGTCCGCTACGATTTCTTCTGCAGGATTCAAAGTTTCTTCACTTGTATCTAAATCAGCTAAATCTCCTCTATCAGCAGAAGAAACATCGAGCTGATCAGAAACTTCAGATACCTCTACAGGTGTAGTGCTATTAGTCTCGGTTTCACTGTCTGCAACCAACATTGATTCAGTGGTTGTTACGTTATTCGTTATAACAGCCTGAACATACGGATACTTTTCGGTAACTGGCAAGAAGTTCCAAGAAGTGATATCAGGAGTGCTACCAGACTCAGCAGGGGAAGAATCTGGAATAGGCTCCGGCTCTAATTGAGGGATCGGCTCTCCTAGACCTGAAGAATCTGACTGAGGAGATGCCGCTTCTATTACCGGAGTACTTTCAGTACTGATGACTGGCTCAACCACCGTTGAACTTCCTATCGAATCATCAGGCAACGCTGGGGACGGGACATCTTCTGGGGTGCTGGACGATTCTTCATTAGATGAATCTGATGGCACGACTGGTTGCGATCGATAAAATTCTGAGTCGATATATGCTGCATTCTGCGGATTAAAATCCTCAAACAACGCATTTTCAGATAAGTCGCTAATCAGAGACTCCTGACCACTTGACCATGATTCGCTCTGGAAGACTCCTGGGATGATCACCATTTCTTCTGTAACGATCTTGGTACGATCAGCTGTGCCATAGGCAATAACCCCAGCTAATAAGCCAGCAAAAGCCCACAAACCAAATGCGGTTATCTTTCTAGTTGGTCTCCAAAATTCCATTACACAACAACCCATTTCTAAGCAAGTTAGAAATTGGGTTCATTTTATTATAACGCGCGACCCTATTCAGGATCGCGCGTTATTCTACTTTTATGTGGATTCCTACTTAAGGATCGACTTCACATCATTGATTTCCTTTTCGATCAAGGTCTCAGAGACCTCTAGTGCTTGATTTAGTCCTTCAACCGCCTCTTTTTCATTCTTTGATAATCGCTTTCGCTTTGTAATCATATTTACCTGATCGTAGATCTCGTCTCGGAGGGCTGAGAATATTTTCTCCATCTGGTCTTGTATTTCACGCGTCTCACGTCTAAGCTTATCTTCCTTCTGTCTAATAAGCTTTCGCTCATACCACATGTAGATAAGCTGAAGAATGATGATTATCGTGAGGAATCCAATGAGGAGATTAGAAGGTGTGAAGATATCCCAGAATGAACCCTCATCGACTACCTCAGTTGGCTTTATCCAGCCAGCTGTTATAAGTACGGCCTTTGAGGATTCACGAGTGTTTCCCGCCTTATCATAAGCCACCACTCGTACGGTATAGGTACCATCTTCAAGTTCGGTAAGTAAATAGCCGAGCTTAGCCTCATCTGGAGTGATACGAAGCGGTTCCTTATCAGCAATACTAAGTTCATAATAGTCTATACCAGAAGTTTCATCTTTTGCTTCAAAATTAAGGAGCGGGAACGATGATTGTGTCGTACCAGCACGGACAAGAATTTCAAACGGAGCCGGCGCTGTTGTATCAATGAGCAACTTACGATTAGTCACAGCACCCCACCCTACCTGATTCTTGTACTGGACACTAAGATATTGAATGCCGTCTATAACAAGATCCTTGGTGATTCTAAACTCGTCCACCGGAGGAACAATGATTGCTTCTTCGTTCTCACTGGGTATATTTTCAGCTGATGTCGCAATTTCGATTGCAATAGCGTTTACGTCAAATGGCAACGTCCAACTGAACACACCTTCCGTGTTTTTATACCAAATTTCTGGGTCCAAAAACGCTGGCGAACCTACCTCTGGTCCCCGGGGAGGCTCACCAAAAATAAGTGCTTCCTCGCTTTCTTCTTCCGTCTCGGGCGGAGTGGTAGGAGTGGGGGTTGGGGTTGGGGTAGGAGTTGGTGTCGGGGTAGAAGCTGCTGCGACAGTATAGGTTCCACCCGAAGACGGTTGATAGACATCGGTACCTCGGCCATCAGCTGCTAGCACGGAAGCATTACTGAATGATACAGAACCAGAGCCTGCAGCCACAGTTCTGAAAGTTACATTTACTAGATTTGAGGCTGCGGTAAATGGAGTTGGACTACCACCACCGAATGTGATCGTGCCGGCTGAATTTGAAAACGTTGGCTCTACTGTCCAGAGCGAAAAAGCTGATCCGTCCTTCGATATACTCACAACCGATAAAACAGCCGGGTCGAATTTAAGCGTGGTCTCAACAGCATTAATGCTTTGCCCTGCAGGCTGAACTCGAACTGAAGTTGTGAAAGTCTGACCCGCACTGTACGAACCTGACCCAGGAGATAACTGGAGAGTTGCTGCCTCCGCAATACCAACCATGAGCATGAAATACAAAAAGAAAGTGATCAGGGTTTGTATCCCAAAACGTACGGTACTCAGATGTCGTATTTGTGCAAAGATCATAATAAATTGACTCAAGAACTATATAAATTATTTTAGTGGTCTTTGTCGCTCTTGCTTTACCTTTAGTCGTACACGCTCCTTCTCGGTAGACTTGAGTAACGGCAAGACAAGAATAAGTACACCGTTCTTAATTTTTGCCTCCGCTTTCTCAATCTCAACACTTTCTGGAAGAATAATGCGGCGATAAAAATCACCCCAAACGCACTCTTGGGCAAAAAACGCACCTTCTTCGCGTCGCTTAGGAAAAACGATGTATTCAGGTAAAGTTCTCCGGCCCTCAATGAGGACAATATCTGCATCACCTTCAATAGAAACGTTAATGTCATTCATGTCGGCACCGGCAGCCTGTGCATACACTATAATCATGCGCTCTGTTTGGTAGACATCCACATGGAGTTGTGCAACTTTATCAACTGCCGTTTCTTCAGAATCGGATTGCAATGAAGCTTGCCCTGATCGCACGCCACGATTTTTGAGTCTTTGCAGAAAGGACATACTCTAACATTATAAGCAGTGACACGCTCATAAGAGAGCTGTTACCCACAGTTATAAATTAGCCAGTCCAGCTAAAGAGCAAGATCGAAAAGTCTACGAGGTTAACTTTACCATCTCCATTGATGTCGGCTGAAGGATCTGATGATCCTCCGTCGGTATTCCACCAGAAGAGCAAAATAGAAAAGTCGATTAAATTTACTTTACCGTCACGGTTTAGATCAGCATTGTTTGGTCGTGTAGCGGCCTGACCAACGCCATAAAAGGTATAGTTAGAGAAGTTTGTAGTCGCCCCACCCGCTTGAACTGACCGAGCCCGAGCTTTATATGTTCCTACGGAAAAACCGTCAGTGGGTAGTGCTGTGGTCCACACACCGTCAGAACCAGCGCTTGTCGTTATTGTCTTACGACTAGCTCCCGAGCCCTCTTTTTCATTCTCAATAGTGACAGTCGAATTTGGTAGTGCATATCCTGAAATTGTTACCGCTGTCCCCGGGGTAACGGGGTCAGGTGTAACTTTTACACTCGGAGAAAGATTGATGTTTGAAAGCGCCGAAGTTCGAGCACCAGTAACAGTAAACGAGGTACTGAAGGTTGCGGAACGACTCTTTGTCGGATCCTCAGCGTAAACACCGAAGGTATATACGCCGCGAGCAATCTCATCAACTACCGCCGAAAATGAACCGTCATTAGAGGTTTGCACTCGCTCTGCCTCCTTACCATCTACGAGCACTACAATAGTGCTACGCGGATACGCGTAACCAGTGATAGTAACGCGTCCATCCCCACTCTGGTAGGGTGCATCAGTAGACTCAAACCCGCCTCCAGCAGTTGACCCTGAGTCTTCTCCCCCTCCTCCCCCTCCTCCGCCACCTGAACCGCCACCGCCTGTTGAACCACCCGTAGTTGGAGCAACTCCGTCGGCCGACCCTGAAGTTCCACCACCGCCACTTCCAGAACCGGTACCACTGTTACCGGAGCCAGTACCATCACCCTCAAGTTCACCTTCCGTATTAGATGTTCCGGTTGGTACCGCACTTACGTAAAATTCAATCAAATAGTCATCTACATTGAAGTTTCCTTCATCGTCAATACAACGTACATAAAATGACTGGGTCGAACTAGGAGTAACTGCTACCACTTGGGTATGATAAATCAGTCCGGTGTTAGCAAATGTGGTCGGCATCGCAGCGTAGTCAACCCCCGGAGTCGTACTAAACTTACAAATCGCAAGTTCGTCGGTCTCAAGGAATATTTCAACACTCGCAGTAACACCAGTAACCGTCGACGTTGGAGATCCATTAAAGCGAAATGGTGGGATTTCCTCGGTTGTATCTAAGGGCCCGACACCTACCTGCTCAACGAGCGCAATATGGAAGTTTGCATCAGCTACCTGCCCTCCATCAAAAACTCGGAGTTCAACCTTATGCGTACCAGTATCTGGTCCATTAACAATTGGTTTTACATCAGCCTCGGTAGTTGTTGTACCAGTACTAGTGCTCACATCGACGCTGTACTGGAGCGCTTTGGAGGTATGATTACCAATTTTTAACTCGAGCATTGATCCTGAGGATATGCCAGTAGTCGTATTGAGTGTATAGCGAATCATCCCTGGTGATCCAGTAAATACCTCAACCATATCTGTAGTCGCATCTAGGGTTGTTGTTGCGGTTCGCAATATTCCATCAACCCTCAGCTCGACATTTCGATCCGCTGCAAAGCTGGTCGTTGCGAGTATCTCAAAGCCAGCCGGTGGGGTGATTTCAAAGGAGGCCCCCGGACCTACCGGCGTGTCGAGCTGAAAAGACAACGTATGATTTGATGCCACGCCAGGCGTTGAGTTCGATATCGTATCCTTGTACTGCGAAATATTTCGGGCAGAGACAAAATCAGGAATTGACGACACTAAGAGCCCTAGTACACTAGTTGCAAGTAACAAACCCCACGCGATTCGTGCTTTGATCATCACCTCTATAGTATACCTTGCGCCTTACGGAGCAGTGATTTGTCGTGTGCATACATATATATGTATGCTATTCGACAATAAAGCCATTTGCCTGGTGAGACCAAAGGCGTGCGTAAATACCTCCACGCGTAATCAAGGCTTCGTGAGTACCCGATTCAACTACAACACCTTGATGAAGCACGATTATTCTATCCATTTCCTTTAAAGTAGACAGCCGATGAGCGATCGCGAGCACAGTACGTCCTTCCATCAACTTTCGGAGCGCCTCTTGAATATACTTCTCACTTTCACTATCGAGGGCTGATGTTGCTTCATCAAGAATAAGGATTGGCGCGTCTTTAATAATCGCTCGAGCCATCGCGATGCGTTGCTTTTGTCCACCAGACAACTTCACACCCCGCTCACCCACCATCGTTCTATAGCCATCGGGCAAGGCTTCTATAAAATCAGCCGCATGCGCGAGACGCGCAGCTTCTACCACACGCTCCTCGGTAGCGTACCTATTTCCATACGCGATATTCTCATAAATTGAACGATGGAATAATGAGGGGTCTTGTGGAACCACTGCAATCGAACGACGCAATGATTCTTGGGTAACCGCAGTAATATTTTGACCATCAATACAGATTGAACCGGCGGCTACATCATGTTCACGGAGCAGCAATGATACGAGGGTTGTCTTGCCTGCTCCCGATGTACCGACGACACCCACTTTCTCATGAGCCTCGATACTGAGTGAAAGATCCGAAAAAATGCTGACCTTATCATCATAAGAAAAACGTACTCGATCTAACACTATTCTGCCCATAGTAACCCTAAGCGGCTTTGCATTATTGTTATCTACAATATTGTAAGGAACCAAAATCTCATCGAGCCCTTCCCGTAGTTCACCAAGCGACCGAGCAGTGGCGTTTACGGCCCTCCCAATAAAAAGCATCGTGCCGCTCAAGTGAGACACGAGCGTTGCGACCAATATAAAATCACCAGAGGTTACGATGTTACGACTCCATAAATCTACTAAAAAATAGAACATGAGAAGCACAAAGACAAATATTGCACAGACATTAATGAGCAAAACCTTCTCGGTGAAAAGCCAATTAGAAAGACCGAGACGTTGCTTTTCTGCCGAAAGCAGCGCCAGACCGGCTTGTTCATTTTTATACTGTACGTAGTGCCGAACTGCGCTACTGTTACTGATAACATCAACCATGCTACCCTGTAATTTACTGCCCGCCTCCGCATTGAGTTTAGAAATTTTAGCTTTCCTTGGTGCAATGTGTTTATTAATAAGCGCAAGCACACAAACTAGAGACAAGAAACAAAATCCAACCTTTAGATCTACAGTACAGAGAAGTACGAAGGCCACAACAAAACTGACGAGTGTATCAAGTTGACTCCAGATAATATCTGGGATTATCTGATCTAACGCCCCGGTAACATTTTTTACCTTATTGGCTACAGCCCCAGCAAAGCGATCAGAGAAGTAGCTTTGAGGTTGATAAACAAGATGTTCGCTCAAGGTATCAGTCGCCGTTTTTGCCACCGCAGTAGTAAAATGCGCAATCGCGTACCCACTGAGACGATAGAGGAGTTGGATAGCAAACAGTATAAACGGATACAGTACTGCCAGAAACACGGCGGTCTCTACCGCGTTGGTAGTAACCGCGTCAACAATTAGTTTAAATAGATAGCCAACAGCAGTACTTCCGGCAGAAGCGATGATTACCGCTATAGACCCAAATAAAAACCACCGTCGATGTGGCAGCGTTACCGTATTAATAAATTTAACCACCGGGCTTTGCATTGACTCTACGATAGCACTGTTTGACGATTGTTTATAGGACGATACCGGAGGTAATCAAGGATGTAATTCATAAGAATAAGCACCAGGAGTATGAAGAGTATAATGCTCAAAATAAACGTCGACATATCAATAGCTTCCGCAGCCTCTCCACCACCA
>JACCDR010905105.1_pt1 | contig 123487 bp, 201 predicted proteins | sample 7446431 | NCBI WGS metagenome assembly JACCDR01 (sample SAMN15323443, study PRJNA562643) | freshwater metagenome | isolation source: river surface water | place: USA:Blue River Watershed | collected 2017-08-17
CTGTTACCAGGAGAGATGTTAGAAGGTCTAAATCGTATGACTTTTAATTTGGTATCAAGTGAACATGCAAAACAAATAGCACTAGCTTCTACTTGGGATAAATTAGATCAAAATAAAAATAAGGTAGGACAAGTATCTTTACAAAAACCAATAGAGACTTTATTTTTAGGCCTTGATCATACAAAATATAAAAAACCAGAAAATGTAGATTTAGACCTATCTTTTATAGAAGAAGATTTTTGTTTTTTGACAGTAGGCCATTTTTTGCCTGGTGCAGAAAATCTAGAAGATAGAAAAATGATAGGAAGAACAATCAAATCTTTTTTAGAAGCTTTTAAAGACAAAAAAAATAAACCAGCTTTAATTTTAAAGTGTTCTACTGGAGGATATTCTTATATTGACGAAGAAAGATCTTTGAAGTTGATTAGAAGTATTATGTCTAAAGTACAAGGAAAAGATCTTCCAAACATTTATTTAATACACGGAGAATTAAGCGAACAAGATATTTGTGAATTATATAGTCACAATAAAGTAAAAGCTTTTGTTTTACCAGGAAACGAAGGTTTTGGTTTACCTTATTTAGAATTTTCAGCAGTATCTGGAAAGCCTATCGTATGTTCCCCTTGGAGTGGTCACATAGATTTTTTGGATAAAGATTATTGTGTTTTTGTTAATGGGGCTATTGAACAGCTGCATCCTTCCGCAACTAATAATTTTTTACTAAAAGAATCAGCTTGGTTTAAACCAGACGAAAAAGACTTAATTTTTAAATTAGAGTCTGTTTATAAAAATTACAATAAGTACGTTGACGGAGGTAAAAGGCAAGGATATAAATCTAGGACTGAATATACTATAGAAAATATGTCAATTAAATTAGACGAGATTTTAAAAAAACATATGCCTGTTATTAGCAAACCAGTCCCTATATCTTTGCCAAAATTGGCAGATATAAAAAAACCAAAAATAGATTTTTTAGAAGAAATAAAATAAAGTAAGATGACTCCTAAAGAAAAAGCTCTAGAGTTATACAAAGCAATGTACAATTCTAGCCATCAAATATCCAAAGATTCTGCAAAGTACTGCGCTATTCAGGCAGTAAAAGAGTTGTTAGAAAGAGATAGAGCTTGGTGTGATATGCTAAAGACTACTTACGGAATGGACATAGACTATGAAAATTCTTTGAAAATGTTCGAAGAGCTTTTGGAAGAAATAGAAAAAATATCTACAATTTCCCTTAGAAAATCATATAAAAGAAAAACAAATTTTAAATCTAATAGAGATGCAGGATAAATTAGTTACTTGTAGAAAATGTAAATCTCCTTTGTGTTATGAACGACATAATAAAGATTTTATATCTTGGGATTGTTTGCAGTGTGGGTATAGTACAAATACTCTTTTAATGAATAATACACAGGCAATATTAGAGTATGAAAGCATGCTACCGTCTTTATTTGTAGACATAAAATTTTTAGACGAAGACGGACTTGTTTGGTACCCAACTACTATAACTAAAGAGGGAGTTGGGATCATATTTCCAGACGGTACATGTAAAGATGATTGGAAATGGGCAGTAGCAAGACATTTACCAGTTGAAGAATCTGAAAAAGAAAGATTTAAAAAGAAAGACGGCACTTATCATAAGTACAAAACAGATATGAAAAATGTTTTTCATTTTGATCAACAATATTTTTCTCAAGCATTAGAATCTTTAGGATTTATTTAATTTACAAAAATGGTTACTATATCTTATTGCATAACTACTCACAATGAAGGTTCAGTATACTTAGAGCCTCTGTTTAAACAGATTTTTAAGCATCTACAACCTGAAGATGAAATTGTAGTTGTAGATGATTATTCTGATGATCCTTCTACTCTAAGGACTTTGAGTTTATACGAAGACAGAATTAATTTGTATAAAAACAAATTAAATAATGATTTTGCATCACATAAAAACTTTGCAAAATCTAAGTGCACAAAAGAATATATATTTTTTATTGACGCTGATGAAAATATACATGATAATCTTTTATTCACTTTAAAAGAGATATTGTACAACAACCCCTCTGTGGATTTATATCTTGTACCAAGAGTTAATGTTGTAACTGGTTTAACAAATGAACATTTGCAAAAATGGGGATGGAAATTAAATGAAAAAGGTTACATTAATTACCCCGATTACCAAACTCGTATAATAAAGAACATACCAGAAATAAAATGGGAAGGTAAAGTACACGAAAGATTAGTAGGAAACAAAACCCACAGTGCACTTCCTTTTGAGACTGAAGATTATTGTCTGCTACACATAAAAGAAATAAAAAGGCAAGAAGCACAAAATACTTTTTATTCTACTTTATGAATATAGTTTTTCATTCCAATCAATTAGGTATAAGAGGAACAGAAGTGTCTCTTTATGATTATGCGCATTATAATGAAGTTTTACTAGGAAACGTATCTTATATTGCGGCCCCTTTAAATTCTGACATGACAACAAAAGAAAAATTCGTAGACAGATTTGGATCTGATCGAGTTTTATTATACAAAGATTTTGACGAATTTGCTTTAAAGATAAAACAAGATTTCAAAGTAGAAGTTGCTTATTTCATAAAAGCCGGATTCAACGATGGAAAATTGATTCCTGGAATAAAGAACATAGTACATGCGGTTTTTGATGGATCACAACCTCACGGAGATTATTATATTGCTGTGAGTGAATGGTTAGGTAAAAGGTATAATATAGATTATATGCCTCATATAGTATCTCTCCCAAAAGTAGAGCAAGACTTTAGAGAGTACTTAAACATACCTAAAAATGCTACTGTATTTGGTAGATATGGAGGCCATGAACAATTTGATATTGAGTATTTATCAGATGTTATTTTTCAGTCTGCTAAAGAAGGCAAGTATTTTTTATTAATGAACACAAGCATTTTAAAACACTCTCACCCAAACATAATTTATTTTGATCCAACATATGATCTGGAAACTAAAACGGCATTTATAAACACTTGCGATGCTATGATACACGGTAGATCTGAAGGAGAAACTTTTGGATTAGCCATAGCAGAGTTCCTTCATCAAGGAAAACCAGTCATAACAAACATAAACGGAAAAGATAAAAATCAAATTCTTATAATGAAAGAAGCTGGTTTTTATTACACAAATGCTGACGAACTGTACGTAATTTTAAGCAATTTTAAAAAACAAGAAGTAGACTCAAAAAAATTAGTTGGAGAATTTCATCCTTCTATAGTTATGAAAAAATTTAATTCTTTTATTAATGAGTGATTTTTCAAATTGGGAAAATAGATTACATTCTTCTATATTAAATAACATTGACTATATAGTAGAAAATACTCCAAAAGATGGTGTAGTTTATGACGTAGGAGCAAATACAGGGTATTTATCTATGAAAGTTTTTGAGAAAAGACCAGACATAAAACTGTTTCTTTTCGAGCCAGTAAAAAAATACTATGATAGCATAGTTGAAAAATTTAAAGGCAATTCTTCTGTTAATTATTTTAACACTGCTCTTTTAGATTTTGATGGAGAAATAGATTTCTCTTTATCTTCAGATAATCTTGGATGGAACTCTCCCGCTTTAGTTTCCCAACATGGTGAAATAGAAAAAGTTCCCTGTAGAAAATTAGACTCCGTTATAGATACTTACAATCTGCCAAAACCCGATTTAATAAAAGTGGATGTAGAGCAATCAGAGTTTATGTTTGTTGAAGGAGCTAAAAATCTTTTGAGCACAAATCCACCTAAAATAATTTTAATGGAGATAGGCATAACTCCTGGACATAGATTTTGGGACATGGAGGAAAAAATGATAAAATATCTATTTGATGTTGGGTACGCTAAATTTGACTACAATCAAACTTCTACCTACGACGCTAAATTTTTGTTATGAATAGTGTATGTTTTGTATATGAATATGAAAATGAAATATGGAGCACTCCTTTATCTATAATGAATGAGTTTAAAAGGAGGGGGTTTCATGTAGAAAGATGCCACTTGAGTAAGAGTAATTTTTTAGATCTTATAAAAAACACATACGACATAATAATTGTAATGGATTGGAAAGGTATAGATGTGCCTTCTAATATACATACTAAACTACCTTTAGGCACTTTTAAGGTAAGGGAAAATGCCGACACTCCTCAGAATTACGACAAACATGTATCTTTTATAAGCAGATACAATCTAATACTAACCCCAGATTACGAGTCTTCCTTAAAATATGAACAAGCTGGTGCTAAGTGTCTGTGGTTTAATCATTTTGCAGATACAGATATACATAAAGATTACGGAGTTAAAGACTTAGCATACCCAGTAAGATCCACTAGAGGGCCTGGGGGATCACAATTTATGGACGGTTTATCGCAGATTATGCCTACGACTTTTTTAAATAGAAACGGATTAGTTGGGGAAGATTATGGCAAGTTTCTTTCTGAGGGTGTAATTGTATTGCAGAATAGCAGATGGAAAGAAATAACTAGAAGGATTTTTGAAGGAATGGCATGTGGTAAATTAGTTATTACGGATAGGCTCCCAAAAAGCACTAAAATAGACACTCTTTTTGTTGAAAATCAGGATATAGTATATTATGATAACATTTCTGATTGCATTTCTAAAATAAATTATTATCTTTGGGACAAAGAAGAGGCAGCTAGAATAGCTAGTAACGGATATAAAAAAGTGTTAGAAAATCACACTCAAAAACAAAGAGTAGATTCTATTTTAAAAGAGTATGAAAAATGGAAGAAGAAGTTCAAATTAAGTTTACAATAGTATTGCCTACAATATGGAAAAGTGAGTACACAAAAGAATTGCTAAAAAGATATTCTAAAAGCAATTATGTTGGGGAAATTGTGTTAATAAATAACGATCACGCAAACACTCCTGATCTTTCGGACATAGAAAAAATAGTAGAAGTAGTGGAAGATGAGAATACTTATGTAAATCCAGCCTGGAATAAAGGAGTTTCTATGGCAAAATACGATTACATTTTAATATCAAATGATGATGTATTATTTGATGTAGAAGAGTTATTTTTTTGTTTACAGTACTTAGAATCTGCGTATAAAATTCAAAAGCTAGGGTATATAGGAATGCACAGCGACAATTATAAATTATTAAATTCCCAAGACCTTAAAATAGAACCTTATGAAAATGTAACTAATAAAGGAGGTTGGGGATGCATATTTGCCTTTCATAAAAATAATTGGACTCCAATACCTGAAAGATTTAAGATATGGTTTGGAGATAATTACTTGCACATGCGTCATAATATATACCAACTTAAAGGATTAAAAATTACAACTAAAATGAGTACTTCTTCAGATCTAAAAGAAGTCGAGTCTGTTAGAGATAACGATGTTATAGAGTGGAATAAATTTTTAACTGGAAAATAATAAAAACTATGAGATGGGATATTATTAATTATTTGGTAAAACAAAACAACTACAAAGATTATTTAGAAGTAGGAGTTCAAGACTATTATTCTTGTTGTGAAAAAATAAAAACACCCAACAAAACTAGCGTAGACCCAGCTCCTAGGAACTTATGCGATTATGTTATGACATCAGATGAATTTTTTGATCAGTTACCAAAAGACACCATGTATGATATAATTTTTATAGACGGATTACATCATAGAGAACAAGTACATAGAGACATTATAAACTCCTTAGAACATTTAAAAGAAGGAGGAACTATTGTTGTACATGATTGCATGCCTGATCAAGAAATTGTACAAGTGAGAGATAATCATGGGGGACCTTGGATGGGTGACGTATGGAAAGCTATTGTTACTTTAAAATCTACAAGAGAAGATTTAGAGATTTATACAGTAGATCACGATTGCGGCTGTGCCATTGTTCGGAAAGGAAAACAAAAATTGACAAATGTAGACACTGAATTGAATTGGGACACTTACACTCAAAACTACCATTACTGGTTAGGAGTTATAACTTTAGAAAAATTTTATGAATTATATGAAAGAAAAGCTTAATTTAAGTGTAGGCATCTTATCTTGGGGGTCTCCAAATACTATTATAAACACTTTAAAGTCTTATGGTACTTCAAAACTACTTGAAAACGTTAATGATGTTGTAATATTTTTTCAAGAAGCTTCTAATTTTGATAGAGAGCTTTCGAAATTTTTTGACATCAGAGCGATTATGTCTGAGACTAACATTGGGATAGGAAAAGCTTTAACAGCTTTGTGTGAAGCGTCTACTTGTGATAATGTCATTTTATTAGAAAATGATTGGGTTAATATAGAAAATCCTTATGTAACCTATGAAGAATTAAAGAAAGGGATAGATATTCTCGACAGCAAGAAAGCAGATGTTGTAAAATATAGACATAGGATGTACCCAGGAGAACCTTTGTATACTAGACAGTATGCCGGAAACGAATTATCAAGTCCTAAACATCTTTTTGATTGCGTACATTGGTGTGTGAATCCAGACGAAAAATTTCCAGAGTATATTAAAAAAGATGAAGAGTCTGGATACTATCTTTGCAATTCTGCGTATGCAAACCAAACTAACAATCCTTGTATGTATAAAAAGGATTTTTATTTGAAAAATATATCCCCTTTTGCCGGAGAAGGGGTGGACTTAGAAGGCAAAATTGATGAATGGTGGAGAAAGCAGGATTTTACAGTAGCGCACGGAAAAGGACTATTTACTCACTATAGAATGGATAGATGATGAATAACACAAGAGTTTTTGACTGTTTTACTTTTTTTAACGAAGTCGATCTTTTAAAATTTAGACTAGAGTATTTAAAAGATGCAGTAGATATGCATGTTATTGTAGAGTCTAATTTGACTCACAATGGAAAAGAAAAGCCTTATATTTTTGAAGAACACCAATCAGAATTTGAAGAATGGTCAGATAAAATACTTTATTTCAAAATAGAGCAAAGCACAGAAAACATTGTTTTTGATAATGTGGATACTTATACTCCTACAAATGGAAGTTGGGTTTTAGAGAATCAACACAGAAACAGCATACACTATGTCAATAACTATATAACTCAATCACAAGATAATTTATTTTTAATTTCTGATTTAGATGAAATACCTGATCCAGAAGTAATAAATTATTTAAAGAGTAATATGAAAAACAATGACGTTGTTTCATTGTCTATGTTGTTTCATTATTATTATATGAATTGTCAAAATGTAGGATACGATAGATTTTGGAATGGAACTTTAGCAATAAAAGGGGATATTTTTTATTCTAAATTGCCACAAGAATTTAGAGATATAAGAAACATGGTCACACCTATTCCAAATGCTGGATATCATTTTTCTTTCTTAGGAGGGGTAGAAAAAATAAAAACTAAAATAGAATCTTTTGCTCACACAGAATTTAATAGGCCTGATATAACTTCTGATGAAAATATTATTAGAGCTTTAGAGAACGGAGAAGATGTGTTTAAGAGGCCTGGGGTATCATACAAATTTGTTCCATTAGAAGAATACCCTGAAAAAATCAGAAATCTTATGAGGAAGTATCCTAGTTTTATCAAAGATATTTAGTATGAAGATTTTAGATATAATACCACAATCTTGTTTTATAACTATTGGCACAGTAAAGGACATAAAAAGTGTAGATTCTTTGCAAGAATATTTGTCCTATAGCTTAGAGTTTATAAAGCAATTTAAGGTAGTAGTAGTTTCTATAAATTCACTAGATGGCGTTAATTTGGAGTGCATAGAGTTGTACAAAAAAACATGGGAAAGCAATGTACAGGGTGTAGAAATTATATACACTTCTGTAAACAAAGGCCATATGTTTGGTACTATAGACTTGGAAGAAAGAGCTTTATTGTACGTAAAAAATAATTTTCCAGAAATTAAATATGTTTTTAAAAGTATGGAAGATTTCATAATAGCAAAAAAGTTTGTAGACACAGAAATAGAAGATGCTGATTTTTATTACTTACCTGGGTTTAGTACAGAATCAGTAATGAAGGCTAAATCAAAAGATTATTTTATGGAAAATTACGAATCTTTTGAAGATAAATTTTGGACTCCCCAAACAACATTTTTTATCTTAGATATTACTAAAATATCTAATTTTTATGGAGACGATGTAGAAAAAAAATATTTGCATTATTTAGAAATAAAATCAAAAAACCCAAAAATAAAACCTTGGGAAGTTCCTTTTGATATAAAATTTGATTGTGAAAGTCATTTAGGAAGAACAACTAAAGATCTAAAGAAAAGTTGCATTGTAAAAAAAGAGTTTGATGCTTTAGTTGAATTTTCTATTACTCACGGAATAGGTGATCCTTCTCATAAAAATATACTATTTAGTAGACCAGGCCTGTGTCATTACCATTTTTTAGGGAATACTGTGTATACTTTCTAACCGTATATATATCATATTTATAGAAGATGGCAAACATTAGAAGTATATTAGACGAAGCTAATATTTTGATAGAAGCTACTTTAACCCCAGAAATCATCAAAAAAATGATTGAAGGGGGTAGAAGAGTTTCTATATATTACAAGGGTGATGGAACAACTAAAAAAGGATGGAAGCAAGTTTCCGTTCTGAGAACAGAAAAAAAAGACGACACAGAGTATTTGATAGTAAGAGATTGGGGATCGTCTGACGAATCAGAGATAAAATTAATAGCTGGTTTAGTATCTAATTGGAACGTACTTTCTACGGTATCTAAAGACCTAGACACACAAATAAAAGACAGCATTAAGAACAAAAGAGTAGTTACAATCAGATATAAAGGCGCTGAAGAAACTAGTGTTGGTGTTCGTATAAAAATAAAGCCTGTCTGTTTTGGCTACAGAGCCAACAAAAGAAAATACGTTAGAGCTTGGCAAGAAGGCGGTAAAACAGTAACTAGAGTGCCTGCTTGGAAATTTTTTAGGATGGATAGAATAAGTGGGTGGGAGGTAGATGGTACCGAAGTTTTTGATAAACCACCTGGCCCCGATTTTAACACAGAAGGGGATAAAATGATGGATGGAGTGTACGCAATTGCAGACTTCGCACCAGATGAACCTGGCGATCCTACTCCTCCTTCTGAACCCAAGGGACCAAAAAAACCTCCTACGAGTAAAAAGAAGGCCATTAAAAAGACTTCTAGTCCTACCTCTACTGAACCCTTATCAAAAAAAGAAGTGCCTAAAAAGCCTGTAAAAGGCCCTGCTAGACCAGGCGCTACTTCCCCAGAAAGATCTAAAAAGGGACCTGCTAGACCAGGTGCTACAGGAGATAGTTTAAGTGAATCAAAATTGGTATCTGCTATATTAGAAGCTGTTAAAATACTTTAAATTATGGCAAAAAGAAAAAAAAGGATGATTAAAAAAAGGATAGTTCCTATTTTAAACTACAATGTAGCATCTTTTAAAGAGTATGAATTAGTCGCTGATTCTGCTGAAACAAAAAAAGTAGTGTTTATAAATTTGGTAGAGGCTATTAATAGTAGCATTACCCAAAATAAAAAAACAGCAGACATATTTTTGATTGACGAAGAAAACTATGTATCTTTAGATAAAGAAATGTGGAAAAACTCTTTATTAAATGCCATATCTTTTTTTTCATCTGATGAAATTGAAGATTATGAGTCCTGTCAAAAATGTCAAGAAATACTAAAAAGTTTATAAAATGAGTAGTGAATTTAATCCAGACAACACCCACAGCCAAAATGTGAAGGTTGCTATAGATAAAATAATAGGCAGCTCTACTAAACTGAGAAAGAAGAAGAAAATGGGTATGGATTATAAAAAAAGAGCCGTATTCAATAGAATAATTCATTCCATAATAGAAGCCGAAGAGAGATCTACAGTATTAGAAGAGACTTTTTTTGTCAATTTAAACAGATACGACAGAATATTTTTAGATATAATAAATGACTTTTTTGAATTATACTTTACAAAAGAGCAAATAGACGTAATAAATTTCTTTTTGTACGACAGGTATTCCCCAGGAGGAACAGTGTTAAATCTAGTAGATAATAATAACAATATTATAAAATTAGATAATGTCGACGATTTGTGGTTTTTATTAAAAAAAATGGAAGATGAACCAAGTAAATTCCGTAAATAAAAGATTTCATAAAGGAAAGGTTGTCTTAGACAGAAAAGACATAGAGCGTGCTATGAAGTACACTAAGTCTAATAAAGGTGCTGCTAGATTTTTAGGCGTCAACATTAAAACTTACAGAAAAATAGCAGAAAGCTACTTTAATGAAGAGGGAAAGTCTTTGTATGATTTGCATAAAAATGAGTATGGTAAGGGTATACCAAAGTATGGGAATAGAAAATCTAGGGGCCCAGTTCTTATGGAAATATTAGAAGGGACTGTTAATACTACTTTGGTATCTATGAAAGAAATAAAGCATAGATTGATATCAGAAGGCTACATGAAAGAAGAATGTTCAAGATGCAGATTTCATGAAAAAAGGGTTTCTGATGAAAAAGTGCCTTTAATTATAAACTATGTAGACGGAAATAAAAGAAATTGGAGATTAGAAAACTTGGAATTTCTGTGCTATAATTGCTATTTCCTACACATTGGGGACGTATTTCAAAAAAAGCAAGTCGAAGCTTTGGAGGATTATAAAATAATACAATCAAAAGAAATTGATTTTGAAATACCTAGTATTCACAAAGAAGAAGTAAATAAAATTATGGGGTTTAATAATAGAAATTACGATACCGACTATGAAAATAGGCCCTCAGATTTTGGAGATGATCTAATAACTAGAAGCTTTGGAATATGAAAAATAACTATTTAGATAAACAAGCAAATAAAATTGTAAAGTCTTTAGAAGATCAAAAAAAATTAAAAGAAATTGGGGCTGTAGCTAGCAAACTTTTTTCTTTTTTAACAGGTAACGAAGAGGAAATTTATCTAAAAAAACAATTAGTAGAAGATACAGATGCACTTATTATATCACTAAAAGATAGATTGTATTTTTTTGAAAGTAAAAAAACATGGAACGGTAATATACCTAATCTAAAAAAAGAAATATTAGCATGTGAGAATTTTAGAAAAAATATAAACAACATAAGTGATATCGAAGAAATTAAATCTACACTTAGCAAAAACAATGAAATAAGAAAAAAATATGGATTCTGAGCTGTATTACATATATATTGAAGATAAAGGCAAGTCTATGTCGGAAGTACTAAAAAGCTGTGAGCTAGAACTGTCTAAGCAAATCGTTAAACGTATATGCAAAGCTATTGAAGAAGGAAAGCCTAATATAGAAATAGCAAAAATAATAACCCCAGACCAGATAATAACTTTACGGGCTTCTGAGCCTTTATACTTACAAACTTTAGAAATTAACAAAGAAACTCTTATAGAATATGAAGAATTTGAGTTATGTGCTGAAATTCAACGTTTTGTAAATATTTTAACGCAAAAAAAATTAAAATAAAAATTTTTTTGTAATTAAAAAACTATTCGTATATTTGTGTTGTTATAGTTATGAAAATCTACAAAATATACTTAGACGATATAAGAACTCCTATTGACCAATCATGGAAAGTAGTGAGATCTTATCAAGAGTTTGTATCTTTTGTAAGATTGATAGGACTCGAAAAAATACAATTAATATCTTTAGATCACGATTTAGGAGACCAAGCTATGTCAGAATTTTACAATAATGTTGTGCCTAATTATATAATAGAGTATAACAACATACAAGAAAAAACCGGTCTTGATGCTGCAAAGTGGTTAGTAAATTACAGCATGACAAATAAAATAGCATTGCCTAGAGTATTAACTCACTCCGCTAATCCTGTTGGTGCTGCCAATATTATGGGATATGTAAATTCGTATCTTATGAATTGTCGATTACCGCAAGATTGCGTAAGGCATCGAGTAGCCCACAATTAACAATTTAAACGGCCCGTTCATCTAAGGGTTAGGATACCTCCCTTTCACGGAGGAGATATGAGTTCGAATCTCTTACGGGCTACTGTGTTGGTTTTCTGTGGAAAGCGTAAGCACCGAACAAAAGCATGTGATAGCCGTTAGATTGCATGTATAATACGGGAAAACAGATGGCAGCTTGGAAAGACAAGCAAAATAGTCAGGTGGCGAAATTGGTAGACGCAAGTATACCGTAGCAATTATAGTCGGAGTTATGAAGCACATTGTAGTGAATTAACAAAGATTGCATTACAGGTTCGAATCCTGTCCTGACTACAAAAATTAATAATTAAAACAGAAAAAACATGCCAAAACAGTTATTCCAGTACACAGTACTGTACGATGAATTCGAAACAGCAGAAAAAGCAAAAGTCTACAAAGACAGTAAAATTCTTGTAGAGCCTAAGTTTGCTCTTGCTAGCAGTGAGAAAGAATTGATCTTTAAGGCTACTAGAGAGATTGACGAAAAGTATGCTTCTGATCCTGACAACGTTAGAATTTTGATTCGAAATTTTTAAACGCTCCTGTAAGTAGTAGTGGTACAACAACTTCTAGAAGATCAAAATCTTTGCAAGAACAGTACGATCTTCAGTATGATAAAAACCTTACGGGAGCTGAAGACTTTCTAATGCCTTATAAGTATTCTGGGACAACCACTACCGGGATATCTGGCATAACAGTAAGTAATCTAGCGTCTACGGCAAATGCATACACTTTAACTACGGCTAATTCTCTAGTAAGTAGTAAGTAAATGCAAATCAGTTTTGAAAGTTCTGATTAAAAACTTTCATTTTAAACCTGGGTGGTGGAACTGGTATACACGCAAGACTTATATCTGTTTCGTTTTCTATATTTGATAATATTTATTATTATGAATAAAAGATATACGAAAGAAAATTTAGAATCTATAGTAAAAGAGTGCAAGTCTATAAGACAAGTTTTACAGAAACTAGGATTAAAAGAGGCTGGTGGAAATTATCAAAATATAAAAACCAGGATAAAGGTTTATAACATAGACACTTCTCATTTTCACGGGAAGTTATGGAATAAAGGCAAAAAATGGTCAAAAGTAAAAGATATTTCAAACAAGCTTGTAGAACATTCAACCTATTCTAGTGGATTACCTATTTCAACATATGTTTTAAAAAATCAGTTGCTAAAATTAGAGTACAAAAAATATATGTGCGAAACTTGTAATGGAATTGAATGGTTAGGAAACCCAATACCTCTGGAATTGCATCATGTAAATGGGAATAAATTTGACAATAGACTTGAAAATTTAAAATTATTATGTCCAAATTGTCACACATTTACAGATAACTATAGAGCAAAAAATGTGAGTGCCAAGAAAGAAATTTCTTGAGTATAATTCCGTAAAGTCGGTGAAAGCTTGACTGCCGATACCGAGCCAAGCCCTTATAAAGGGAAGGTGTAGAGACTTGACACGGAACACCTAAGTCTAAAGATATGGTGAAGGTAAAGTCCAGACCACAAACAGAAATGGTAACGAAAGTTATAGTGGTAAGAAAATCTTGTGACCCGAAAAGGTCGTACGGGTTCGATTCCCGTCTCAGGTACAAATTAAAAAATGTAATATGGGACTTTTAGATCATGCAAAATTAGAATTAGAAATTTCCGGATTGTTTTCTGAAAAAGGAGATTTTTATAATGGAATGACAGGAAAAGCAGTTATGGAATTAATAGAAGTTTTTTCTAACCAAGGACATTCAGGAATGTCAGCTGCTTTAGTAGTAGATCTTTTTAGAAAGTTAGCATTATACGAACCTTTAATGCCTATTACGGGTTGTGATGAAGAGTTCAATATTTTAAATTACGGAGACAACATACATGCTCAAAATAAAAGAGACTCACGTATTTTTAAAGATAAAAATGGAAAGTACACTTTTTCTGATGCTATAATAAAAAAATGTCCTAATGGTACCTGTTGGCACGGACTTTTATATCTTACTAGAGAAGATGCTATTTTGGGAGTCAATGGCATATCCTGTTCACAGGAAATTAAACAATTCCCTTTTGTGCCAAAAACATTTTATATTGATGTATTAGAAGAAGAAGTGGCAAAAGATGATTGGGTCATGTGGTGTAAAGATCCTAGTCAGTTAGATGAAGTTTGGGAGTATTATAAAAAACCAGAAGATATTTATTAATGGCCTTAACCCTGATGGTGAAATTGGTAAACACGCTAGCCTTAGGAGCTAGTGCCGAAAGGTTTGTCGGTTCAATTCCGACTCAGGGTACGTAATCTCAGATCGTGGCCGCTAAAACGAGTTAGTGAAAATCTACATCCACACTGAGATTATTTTTTAAAAATTAAAATTAGTAATAATAAAACGGGGATAATCTGGATTAGATCCGTATGAGAGTGTTAGGTACACATGCAGACAAAGCAAGAATGTCTTAAAATACTTGTAAAAAAATAAACGCCAAGACTAAGTCTCAGCGTGTAGCAGAAGGTGAAGCAATTCTTGCTTCCATCTTCGATGAAGTAGCAGTAGCTGCTTGATCATACGGGGAAGTTCATCCTGGCAACAGAAACGAACATATAGAGTGGCTCCCCCAAAGCGTAAGCTGTCGTTAAGGCGTACCTTAACCATTCTATGTGACACAGTATACAGGGGGCGAAACTGTGCTCTCAAGGCTTTCTTGGTTGAGCCCGCAATCAATCAAGTGGTGGACGGTGGCCTCTCGAGGACGCCCCAAAACTACGGTGCAACTAGAACGTCTAGGACGTATGAACGACAGCCAGTAGTGGTTATTACGGTTCCCTAGTAGTACTAAGCATGTGATACGCTGTATCTAATATTCCTTACGGAGACGGGGGTTTGGAAATCGGACCCACTTAACAGGAATGTTAAGTTAAAAACTGGATGAATTGCTGGAACTCTTAAGATTGTGAACTTAAGACAATCAGCAGCCAAGCCACAAGTGCACTTGCGGAAGGTTCAACGACTAGCGGAGAAGTACAGGCTTCTTAATTACCGCATTAGCGTCCAGCACCCAGATCGGGTGATGATATAGTCTGATCCTCTTGGTGACAAGAGCAGTAGTTCTTTACAACTTTGGATATGAAGTCTAAAGTATCTTGGTGGGAAAGATTTGATTTTAAAAGATTTATTAAAGTAGATACAAACTGTATATTACCTTTAATATATCCTTTTGAAGAATCTATCCTGTCTAAAGAAGCTCTGGTGGAAAAATGCACTTTTTTCTTGTACTCTGGCAATCCCAGAGGCAGTTTGCTATAAGGACAAACTCCTTTTTGTAAACTCCACTGATCCATAAGATCTTCTATAGATAGGTCAAAATCTTTAAATCTTTTTTTGCAGTTTCTGTAAGTGTATCTAAAAGGAGTATACAAATCTCTTTTATTGCCAGAATGCTCCGATATATCGTATAGAGTGCTAAAATTAGTTTTTGATGAATTTGATATTTTTACACTGCAAGATCTAGAGCAAAAATTTCTCCTGCCTTTTGCCAAATTGCGATTGTATTCAGAAGTAGGCTTAGAATCCTCTTTTCCGCAATTAAAGCAAATAAAAGTTGTAAGTTTTCTATTTTGTTTGTACTTTAGCATAATGTGTTTTAGTATAAATATGTGGAACAGAACTAAAAAAATGCGATTCCCCCTATCTCCACAATTTTTTTTTTAACTAAAAATCAATTAGTTATGGAATTTCCAATGGAAAAATTAATTAAACATTTGGATAAAATCCATCAAGGAATTCGTATCTTAGCAGAGCAGTTGTTAGAAGAAGAAAAAGAGCTAATTAAAAAAGCCTATTCTGATTCTAGAAAAAAAAGCAACGAACACAAAACATCTGTTGAATACTTAAACGAAAATTTTAAATAATGAAAGACTTTAATTCTCCCGAAGAATATTACAATGCAATAAAAGAAGCTATTACATCAACCCGACCTAAACTAATAGATCCAGTTTTACTCAGCTACTGGCTAAAAGAAATAGAAATTTGTATAAAGCAAAGATGGGAAAGTTATATATTGGGTAAGATAGATACATACCACATTAGCGATAATGACATGCAATCTTTGTACGAAAAAGCTGGTAAAGACTATGCTTCTGATATAGTAGACGAAATGGTAGATGATGATCTACTTCAAGTAACTATTTCAGAAAAAGGGGAAATGCTGTACAGTCTTACTTCTAAAGGAACAACTTTAGCTAAAGCAATGAAAAATAAAAACAAAGATTGAGAGTGAAAATATTTGAATAAAAAAGTTATGGGTAATAACATAGACCGTCAATACAAAGAACTGCTAGAACATATTTTACATTTCGGAGTTGAAAAAAAAGATAGAACAGGAACTGGAACCAAATCAATATTTGGTTGGCAGATACGACATAATATGAAAGAGGGATTCCCACTTCTTACTACTAAGAAAATGTTTTTTAAGGGCATAGTAACTGAGTTGCTTTGGTTTTTACGTGGTGATACTAATATCAAGTACCTTGTTGATAATGATTGTCATATTTGGGATGGAGATGCGTATGAAAACTTTTGGGTTGAATGGTACGAAGAAAATCCACCATATTCAGAACCTATTGATGGGGTTCTTCATGAAGATGGAGTATTATCAAAAGAGGAGTTTGTAGACAAAATTAAAACCGATTCTGAGTTTGCTGAGAAGTGGGGTGAATTAGGACCAATCTACGGTAAGCAGTGGAGAAGTTGGGGTTCCCACAAACAAAAAACTCAGATTGGTTGGTTAACTAAAATAGAAGGAAAGTGGTTTGTTAAATGGAGTGATTTACACTCGTTTTCACAAGGTGATATTTGGTCTGAAACGCTTATACAAGAATGTGACCAATCAAAGTATACTGATGGTGATGATGGTAAAAAAGTTAATTTTGAAAATGTTATATTAGGATTTAATGGGAAAACATTTGGGCCAAATATAGTTGCCAAGATAGTTGATTACAAAAGCAGCTTAAAAGGCGGCATAGACCAAATCGCAAACCTAATTTCAGAACTCAAAACAAATCCTGACAGCAGACGATTAATGGTTAATGCTTGGAATGTAGGTGAATTAGACCAAATGGTACTTCCACCTTGTCATTATGGATTTCAAGTTTGGACTAGGGAATTAAGTTTGAAAGAAAGATATAGTATAAAACAAAAAAAAGTAGTTGCAGATTTATGTACTCCTAATTGTTATACACCGGAAGAATATGATAAATTTGGAGTTCCACGTAGAGCAATCTCACTAATGTGGAATCAACGTTCAGTAGATACATTCCTCGGTTTACCATTCAATATAGCTTCATATGCATTATTACTCGAAATCATAGCTAAAGAAGTAAATATGGTTCCTGATGAATTGATCGGTAACCTAGGCGATACACACTTGTATCTAAATCATATAGAACAAGCTAAAGAACAAATAACTAGAACACCATTTGAATTACCAACACTGGGAATTAACACAGAGTTTTGGCTAACTGAAAGCGGAGAGTGTGGTGTTGGCCCATTAAAAACAAATTTAACCGGGCTTGAAATTAGTGATTTTGAAATAGAAAACTACCAATCACACCCAGCAATTAAAGCGCCTTTATCAAATTAAAAAATACAAAAAGTTATGAGAGTTATAGCAGTAAGAGACTCATTGTTTTCTGACCAGATAACTAAACAGATTGGAGGTAAGGCAATACACAAAGGATCTGTGTATCACGTAATAGAAAAATTTTGGAGTCCCGTAGAGAGATTTTTAGATGATCCAGATTACTACAGTCCTAGTGGTACTTGGTTTTATAAGCTGCTAGAAATAAAAGGCAGCCATGCCTCCCCCTTATTTGTAGAACTGCCGGAAGATTATGATTCGGTAGAAGAAATTACAGAAGAAGATAAGTTAATAAAAACAAAATAACATATAATGTTACCAATTCCATTACCAAAAGAAAGAAAACTTTATTTGGCTAAACAAGTTGATCAGGCTAGTATAGGAGCTTTAACACAGCAAATTTTAGATATTAACCAGGATGATGAATATCTAAAAAAGTTGTCAGAAATATCAGGATTTATATATCTGCCTAAACCTATAGAATTGTATATAGATTCATACGGAGGAGTTGTTTATCAATGTTTTGGTCTTCTTAGCGTAATGAAAAAATCAAAAACACCCGTACACACTATTGTTACTGGGTGTGCAATGAGTTGCGGTTTTATGATAGCTATAACAGGCCACAGAAGGATTTGCTATGAAAAAGCTACGTATATGTATCATCAGGCAGGATCTGCGGCTTGGGGGGAAAGTAAAAGATATAGAAGAAGAGTTGATGGAGTGTAAAAGACTACAAAAGATAATTGAACAACACACTTTAGAAAATACTAAAATACCCAAAAAAAAGTTAAAAGAAATTTACGAAACTAAAAAAGATTGGTACATTAATTCTACAGAAGCTAAGACATTGAGTATTGTAGATGAGATAGTATAGAATTTACATCTTTTAATATTAAATATAACATATTAATTTTCAATAAGTTGTGTATATTATTTTTTAAGGAGTTTAAGTATATTTATATAAAACCCTTAAAACATGGACTATTCACAATTTTTAAAGCTTTTACATTTAAATCCAATTATTATAATTTTAGTACTTGGAAGTGGTTTTTGGGCTAAAAATTATCTAAAAAAGTGGACTGCTTTACGTATAGGGAAATATTCGGTGTCTGTATCTACAGCCTGGAAAACTTTAATTGTAGGCACTATTTTTACAGCAATTTATATTCTAATAACAAGTCAAGGAGTAGATATAACTAAAGAAATGTCTATTGAATTTTTTGTTTCTTATATATTTGCTACATCGTTCTATGAATTGATATTGGCTCCTGTTTCAGATTGGGTCCAAGGAAAAATGACAAAAAAATAAAATACAAAAAAATGATTGATAAAGGTAATCTAAAGGTCATAGGCCAACAGATTCTTGTTGTTCTAATAGCTGCTATATTGGTTCTTATAGCCTTGAAATTCTTATTTTCCACAAAGTATTTTCCAAAAAGCCAGGTTAATCAAGAACTAGAAAAGCAAATAAAAGAAATAAAAAACAAGCAAGACAGCTTAAATAAAGTTATTCTTGTAATAAGAAAAGATCAAGAAGTATTGATAAAAAAAGAGGAGCAAAATAATATAATGATAGAAAAAAATAATCAGGACTTGCAAATTATAAAAAACAAGTATAATGAAAAAATTAATAATGTCGGTACCTACACTCCTACTCAGCTTGATAGCTTTTTCACAGACAGGTACGGTAAGTATAACTAAATTAGACACTTCAAAAATAAGTTTACCGAAAATATATGCTGTTCGTATAGCCCAGGATTTAATAAGATACGATTCTACAAAAGCGGAAAATGCTATATTAAAAAACAATATAGAGTTGTACAAAAGTAATATAGAAAGTAAGGATAAACGTATTCAGTTAAAAGAGAAAGAAATAGATATGCTAAATATAAAACAATTTGGTAATGAGCAAATAATATCTATGCAAAATTCACAACTAGCTGAATATAAAACCGTAAACAAAGATTTGACTAAAGAATTGAGAAAAAGGACAGTACAGAGGGATATTTTAGGTGGGACAGCTATAGCATTGGTAATCACAGTATTATTAGTGCTACGATAAATAAATAAAAAAAAGCAAAAAAAAAATTTGGAATTGCCCTAAAAGTGTTGTATATTTGTGTTATAATACAGTTTAACATTATCTAACTGTTGCTCAAAAGCAATAGAGTTTTATAAATGTTCATTTTTAATTTTAAAACGTTATGACAAAGAAAACAAAAAGTCAGCAGCAGAAGTTATTTAACTATCTGTCAAAAAATGGCAAAATTACAGCCAAGCAAGCTTTAACAAAATTTGGAACTAAAAACTTGCGTGCTAGGATTAACGACCTTCGCAACGAAGGTTGGGATATTGAATCCCTACCCAATCCTAGAGACAAGCGTACAGTTGTTTACTACGTAAACAGTGTAGCTTAATTCTCTCCATTCTTCTTTATCAAAAGAGGATTTTCTAAAAAATAAGGAGAGAAGCTGGCAATAACTTCTCTCCTTTTAAATTATTGTGTATGTTGTTAAGTATTAAATACAAGTCCGGAGCAATCAGAACAGTAAATCTTACTGAAGATTTTTTTACTTTTTATGAAATATCTATATTTCACAGAGCAAACGATTTTGCTTTTATGCACGGATTAGATCCTTATATTATAACTGTTACGAGAGGTAACGAAGTTGTATACGAGAAAACTTATTATTCCAACTCTCCAGATGCAGTAAAAAAAGAACCTAAAATAGACGAAAAAGAAATAAAAAAGCATCTAAGAAAACAATTTAAAAACATTCCCTTTAAAGAAAAATTGATATTACATGGGTAACACTGTATATAAAATAATCACTCTTAGTGATACTCACGGTAAGCACAATGAAGTAGATTTACCAGAAGGGGATTTATTAGTCTATGCCGGGGATTTTACTGGAATAGGATCTAAGTATGAAGTAGAAAGTTTCTTGAAGTGGCTAAAAAAAGTCAGCAGAAAATATACTTTTGGAAGTGTATTTATTGCAGGAAATCACGACAGAAGTTTTGATCCTAAATACTACAAAGAATATGAGTATTACAGTTCTTTGGATCAAGAGAGTCCTACAAAAAAGCCTTCCTGGGTATATAGTATGCTAGAAGAATATGCTGATCCGAAACTAGGAGTGAGGTACTTGGAAGGCACAAGTGTTCAAATAGACAAATTAAAAGTATGGGGATCTCCTTACACACCTTCTTTTGGAAAAGATTTTTGGGCTTTTAATCTAGATAGAGGAGAGGAAATATATGAACACTGGAAAACTATACCTACAGATGTAGATATACTTGTTACACATGGGCCTTCTGCTGGAGTTTTAGATTATATCCCAGATCAAGAAGTAAATGTTGGATGCGAAGATTTAAAGAAAGTAGTTGATGCTATTAAACCAACTTTACTTGTTTGTGGTCATATTCATGAAAGTTATGGGGTAATGAAGTCCGGTAGTACTATTCATTTAAACTCAAGTATTTGTAATAAAAACTACCTGCCGCATAATAAGCCTCACTCAGTAATTATTAGTAAATAGTAAGATCTATGCCACCCGGCAATAGATCTTTTTTGTTATGTAGTCATATTTATTAATACCTATGCGCCACTTTATGCCGCCAAAATTTAGTCTCTTATCGGAACCTTACAAGACAATAGCTGAAGAAATACATACTCTTAAAGACATATACCCTTATTCTAATAACAACGAAACTCACAATTTAGCAATAGAGATGTGCATTAAGTGTATAATAGCAATAGAAAAACAACACAAAACAAAACAAGATGGCAGTAAAATTGAGTACTAAACTTACTAAGGAAGAAATTAATAGTAGAAACGAAAAAATAAAAGAATACCTATTAAAAAATCCTAACAAACTAAGGGCTGATTATTTTGAGACAGCAGAAAAATTTAGTGTATCTTCTGAAACCATAAGACACATTTCTAGAGGATTGAGATTAGTGCTGGATGTTGATTCTAAAGAAGCCGCAGAAGAATTTAAAATAACAGACCAGGTTTTAATAAGAAGAGAGAATGCAGAAATAAAGTCTCTAAAGAAAAAACTTGATCAGGCTGTAAAAGATTATGAAGTATTATCGGATGCGTATGATGTGGCTTTAAATTTAAAAAGCTCTCCTGTAAATGACTATGTACCTCTTGTTGATACTGACCCAAAACTAAAACAAGAAGCTACTGCTATTGTACAAATCAGTGATGGTCATTTTGGAAAAATAATTATTCCTTCTACTGTAAACGGACTCAATGAGTATAACCCAGAAATAGCCAGGAAAAGGATGGATGTTTGTGCTGAAAATAGCATTAAGCTAGTAAAAAAAGAAAGACAAGATATAGCAATAGATAATTTAGTTATAATACTGGGAGGGGATTTTTTAGAAAACAGTCAACTGCATAATCACAGCGAAATGACTACTTCTATGTCTCCTATGGAGGAGACTCTTTTTGCCAGAGAATTGCTTAGAAATTACATTTTAAAAGTTACCGAGGCTGGTAAATTTAAAAAAATTATTGTGGTATGTACTAGAGGAAATCATGCGAGAATAACTCATAGAATGAATGCCTCAGTAGATTATAAAATGAACTATGAAACTATTTTGTACAATGTTTTAAAAGAAGATTTTAAGTCTTTTAGTAATATTCAATGGACTATACCTGATTCTGAAATAGCAGAGGTTTCAGTATATGGCAATACTTTAAGAGCTGTACACGGTCACCAAATAAAATTCCAAGGAGGTGTAGGAGGCTTGACTGTCCCCTTGAATAAGTACATTATGAGAATGGATCAAATTAATAAATCTTCTTATAATTTTGTACACCATTATCATAACCTCAGCTACCCTACAAATAATACCACAGTTAATGGTAGTATAGTAGGATATGATCCGTATGCTTTGAGTATAGGATGTCCTTACCAGCCGCCTATGCAGTCTTTTCAATTACTAGACTCTGTTCGAGGCATGACTATAAAAGCACCTATTTTTTGTGACTAATAGTATATTTATTTTTAGGTCTGTACTTTTTACCAAATATTAGGTTTTTGTTATTTTAGTTGTCGACTTATTTTTTAAAATAAAAATGATTTTTTGCGATCAAAGTCGAAGCACTCAAAATAGCTTTTATAAAAATAAAAAAGCATTTTATGAAGCTAGATGATAAAAGATATCAGCTTGGGAGTTTTGTATCAGTAAGAGGAACTAAATTATCCAAAGTAATATCAATAAACAAAGAAGAAGTACTAGTAGAATATATAGACGATATAACAGAGACTGTACCTTGGCATTATATTTATCCAGTCAATATAGAGATAAAAACAATGGAGAGTCTTGGTTTTAAAATACTCCGAAAAGAAACGTTTAATCATCATACCGAATATACAATGGATATAAAAATAAACGGTAGATTTTACAACGCAAAAGGAATAGTTTTAAAAGACAGGAGTATTTGGAGCTTTAATAATACTACTGTAAGACATATACACCAAGTACAGTCTCTGCTTTGGATTTTTGATCCTAGTCTTAATTTTAGTTTGAAAAATTAATCAAGAGAAAAGAATACGTGATCAAAAAGATTTTCGTAAACTTCTTTAACATCTTGTTCTGTTTTTAAAACAAACTTGCCTTCTCTTATGAGATTGCATTTTACAAGAAATCGAAGCATTTCCACATATTCTTTTTTAGTAGCCCATCCCATAACAATATAACCATCTTGCGCAGCCGAGTCCAGGTCCTCAAGAACATAATCGGCTTTAAGCAAAAAATACATACACTTCAACAGTTTCCAATTATTCTTAATAGCTGAAGGTCTTTTTCTTTTAAGTATTGCAGCCTTTTTAAGACTGTACGTACTAGAAAACGGCCATTCATAAGAAACTATACTGTCAGGTAAGTATACTTCTAATTTAATTCTAACGTCATCTTTTGCTACAGTATCTACTTTCTTGACTTTGATTCTGCCATAATACCCTTTAGATTCTAGCAAATCTTTTAATTCTTCTATCGAATGGAAAGTTTTAGATAAAACTAAACTGTTTATTGATATAGAATATAAGTCATTGTTTTCGCTAAAATCAATTTGGGTTGATTTTGAGTTCGTCGATGATTTCATGATCTACAATAGTTGTATTTTGTGTGTCAAAAGAATTTAAGAAATCTTGCAACATTTTGACTTTCATGTAATCTTCTTTTTTCAAATAATACCTAATACAAAGTCTTGCATTAAGAAGAGACACGTCTGTTGCATCTTCATCCGAAGATACAGAATTTCCTAAAAACAACACACCATTGTAACAATTGTTCATGTGTTCATCAATATTGTCTAATGTATTAGACAGATGGTATAAAATTCCATCAAGTTCTTCTTCTGATAATTTCGCTAGTTTCATACAATTTGTTTAAAAAATAAAACGAACTTGATACATAAATGTGTTTTTATTCGATAGGCATATAGTTTAAAGTTAAGAAATATTTTTTATTAAGTAAATAATATAGAAGGCTTGTTGTCATTATCTATTATTTCTGACACTTTTTTAGATACTTTTGTGTAGTATCTTAATCGTTTTAATTGTACTTCTGATATTTTAAATTTTTGATTAACAACTGCTTGCAGCAAATTACAAGCTTTTTTAAGCATAGATTTTTGAAAATCTTCTAAAGATTTGTCTGCTTTTAAAGAATTGCACAACCTACATGCAAATATTTTATTTTCTATAAAGGTATGGCCTTTAGATCTAGGATGCAAATGATCTCTTGTTATTAACGAAAAAGGAACTTCTTCTTCGCAGTAATAGCAACATTTGCCTTGTAGTTCATACTGCTGTTCTAGTTTTTCACTTTTTTTTCGTTCTATCATACACTAAGTTGGCATGTTTAATTTTACTTAAAAACGCAGACTGAAGCAGAGTACGTGCATTTACTTTCCTGCTAGTTTTTAAATATGCACACTAGAGTCTTCCCAATCCTCCTCAGAAACTTTTTACGGTTACAGGTACTGCGTTTTTATACATTTGAATTTATTTCTTTTTTGAATATCCTTTAATGCCTTTTTTCTTTAAAACTTTTAAAGCGTCTGAAGCTTTTGATCCTTTCTTTTGAGTGCCATGTATAAGCAATGCAAAACTACTATCCCCAGAATATGCATGAGAATCATCGTGATCTATTTCAAGACCCTTGGCTACAGCGTCTTCAGTAGACAGCACTACTTCAGCTGTTTTAAACCCATACAAAGATGCTATATCATCAGTTCTTCCTCCTTTAGATGCAGTAAGAATGAAGTTTTTTGGTACTAAAGATATTCTATTAGCCCAGTATTTTACGCTTTTTGTGTATGCATAAAAAATAATATGCGGCAAAGCATTGCACACTATTAACCAAGCATCAAAATATGTTTGATTAAAAAAGTCTCCTGATACGTGTACTCTTACTTTTTTTGCATTTTTAGGCATGCTTTCTATTATTAAATCTGCCATTTGTCTAGAAGACTTAAGTTCTTTCAAAAGATCATAGTTGTGCCATCTAGATTCCCTGGCAGTCTTGTATAAAGCTTCTTGGCTGGCAGCAAAGCATCTAAAGAGCTGATTATCCCCATCCGTTATTTTGCCTGTAATTCGATCCGCAGAGGCCTTACAATCAAATGCAAAGGGACAAGTGTGACCTGCTGGGAGAGAGAAAGTGTGTATTTTCTTATCTAGCTTGGCATTGCCTTTTCCAAATTTTAATTTTTCCATAATTCAAACTTTATTTATATATCTACACACATACTTTAGTTTAGGTCTTGTTTTTTGAATCTCAGATTATCGTTTTGACATTCCATAATCCTCCCCAGCTTTTACACACAATGCTGCAATTTTTCTTAAAAGATCTGATGTTTCTGGATATGGGTCTTTTTCTAAATACCATACACCTTGTGCTTTCGTTAGGTTGTGTTGTATAGCGGTTAAGATTCCTCCCATGTTTAAAGAACTGGTAATATGAGAGCCTTCTGTGTCTTCAAATTTTAATTGATGATTTCTTTCTTCATCAATAATTTCAAAAACTGTTTTTCTTTCCATTGCTTTATTTTTAATTGTTGTATTAATTTATTCTTTTTAGAATTTTTCTTAGTAGTAAATTTGACCTGCGATTTCTGATTTTCTTTTAAAAGAAACTAGGTGGTCATACAATTCTAAATTCTTTTTATCATCTCTTTCGGGAGAAAAATTAAAATAACCGCCATTAAATATTTCACACTCAATATTAGTCAAGTCTGGGAATTCGTATCCACCAGTCGATAAAGTAAATTGAACGCCTTTTACTTCTTTTTTAATTTTAGTTATGTATGCCGCTCTATAAAACAAATCGCCACTTTTTACAATTATCCATCGATATTTGTCTATATTTACCCACCCTAATACTTCTACGCTTCGATTTTTAGGAATTCCTATATAGTCCATTTGCTTAATTTTGGACTTGGTTAATCTTGTTGTTTTTACTTCTATTTCCATACAATTTTATTAATAAAGTTAATATGTTCGGGATACTTTTTAATAACCTCATCTTTTGTATGATTGTTAGAATAAGAGAGTATTTCCCAATGTATTTTAGGGATTTCTTTCATTATTTCTTCTGACCGTTTTTCTATATCTAATTTTCTTTTTTTCCAACTGTTAATAAAATCAGTTTTTGAGATTTTCTTTTTCATGATTAATTTTATTTTACCCATTCATTAAGACCGAATAGTATAGCTTCAGATATAGACATACTTGGATTTTCTTTTAAAGCTTTCATACCAAATAGTACGACTTCTGTTAGAAGACCCTCTTCTTCAGCATATCTTAAAGTACTGTCAACTGTGTTCCATTCATTAAGTTCTTTGTCAGACCACTCATCACTTAAAAAATTTTCCATATTTTTTATTTTTAATCCTTATAATTTTCCGTGAAGTAATCGGTGAAGGTTCTGGCTATATACTCATCATTAACTAAATCCATTGCTGACCTGAAAACTCCTTCATCAATTCCAGCAACATACGACATCTCCATCTGCTCCCGCTCCATTGCGAGGGCTTGTTGAAACGCTTCTATTCTTTTCTCATTAGCGTATGACTTTTGCTCATCGAGGTTGTAAACTCTCTCAATCCTGTCAAGTTCTTTTTCAAGCCACATTACCGCTGTCATCTTCTTTTCCATGTTAGGGGGTTTGGGTGGTTTTATATTTTAAAGCTTTCAATAATTCAGTTTCTGTATTGTAATACTTCTTAGCCTCATCAAAGTTACCGATGCAATATTTCCTGCCTCTTGGAGTTGAACGCATTTCAAGCCGTTGTGCGCCAAGATAGCAGCAATAAAAACGGCAATTCATTACACCAAAAAAATAATCCCATTTTAGTTTCATCATCTTTCCTTTTTCACCACTTCACTTCAAGTTCGGTGCCTGTGAGGGAGTGAATGATATTTTGTAACGTATGTAAAAAATTTACTTCTATATAATCGTCCGACCAATAAAAACATCCTGACACAACTCCCGCACTTTTTTCAGTATGATGAGACATAGAAAGACGAATCCCATTTTTTGTTACATAAAAAGACCAAAATTCATTTGAGTTTTTATGCTTTTCAAACCCGCACCTCTCCAGGAGTTCGGGGGTAAGAGGAATTGGTTCGGCCAAATGTAAATACTTTAGCAGGTCATAATTAAATTGAGTTCTTGTAAGATTGCTTGACCCATTAACGTACTTTACATCAACCCAGTTCCCTACTCTTAGTTCTCTAATATCCATATCATTCACTTTTTGGTTCAAAATTAATTACAAACGGTTTCCCCGAGTTGATCGGGCAGTCATTCCTAATGATTTCATGGTTGTAAATTGGAGCTTCTTTTTCTCTTTTAGGCGCATTGCAACAAAATACATAATGTTCATTTAACTGCATAAACGGGCACTCCCCGCAGCTATTTACTGGAATTGGTTGCATGGTTAAAGGTTTTTGATTTCGGTTTTAATTTGTTGCCAGTACTCTTCTTGCTCTATCTTTGCAACGGAATCTGAAAACTCCTCAGAGTTATTAAGCATCTCCTCCACACAAATCAGGGCACATTGTTTGGCTGCTTCTTCCCTTGCTGTTATGTAGTCTACGTCTTCTTCAAAAAGTCCGGCAACACTTTCTTCTATTTCATAGAACATTTTATCATACAATTGTCTCGCTTTTTCTTTCGGTGTCATATTATTCGGCCCCCTTTCCGGTAGGTTTATTAGTTGTGATAATGTAGTATAAGTGAGAAAGCATATTGCTAATGCAGATACACCTTATAGCCGTAATAAACTGATTATCTTTAATATGGTTTGGTGCTTCGTAAATTAACAAAAATAAAAGCCCTATTTGTAAAATAGAAAATATTTTCATCCTGAGTTATTTGTTTAGTTTGTGTTCGGCTTCTGGAAGATGCTTTTGAATTAGCTTTACAAGCTGTTTTAATTCGTCTATGCTTGTGAAATTAACATAGCGACCCTCTTGAGATATTTCAATAAGGGCTTTGTCGTCTGTTCCGTTGTAAAAACACACTTGAACAGGGGGCTCTGCACCCTCAAAAATATCTCCTTGATTAAAGGTAAATGTCGGGACTGTAATTAGATTTGTCATCTCATCCGGTAACCGTAGCCGGGGCGGTTTTAGTTAGTTATTTCAATACCTATAACGTATGGATTAATTGGAATTCCGTCATCATTTAATCCATCATGCTTTATTATAGCAATATTTTTATCAGACCAATTCCCTTTACAGTAATTCCACAATTCATTAAACTTCTGATCACTCATTCCGTTTTTAGCCCAAAAGACTTCTTCTTTATCAAGCGGTTCGCAGGTAAACGATTGCGGCTTACTTAGCCCAATTAGTTTAAATTTATTAATCATCAGGGGCGGTTTGTTTGTTAAGAAATCCATATGTTAACCTCCACACATCTTCCATTTCAGGCACCTCATTGTTGCACATTTTTTCAACTGCGACAACTATCTCCCTCAACTCCTCCACCTCCTTTTTCAGTCGGGTGAGTTCGGCCTGGAGTTCTTCGTGGGCGGTGTGGTAGGCACACTTGTAAATAAATTCAATCGCAATATCCGATGAAAGGCTGCCCGTTTTAAGTTCTTTTAACTCGGCATTCGCCTTTTCGCTTAGTGGTGTCATTACTTCTTTTTTGCGGGTTTACGTTTGGGTTCAGAAAGGAGAACGAGGGTGTATGAATCCCAAAAACGATTATCCCCCGTCTTTATGTGTTCAGTAACATTTCCATCTCCTATTACGCTATAAATACAATAACCGTTTTGGTTAGCCTTCCTAAACCAATGCCACTCTTTCGGCTTCTTGCCATTTCTGTAAACCACCAACTCGGGGTTGGCCAACGCTTTTTTAAGGTTGAATTTGACTGTGTTTTGCATGGTTATATTGATTTATAGGTTATTTCAGGAAGCAAGCCCAAGTAGTACTCCGGCCTTTCGTCAATAATTCGATTTACAGTTTTTAGCCATTTCCAGCCTTTATCTGTTCTTACTGGGTACCAAGCAAAAAACATGGATTCTTTGACAAGTTTTGTGTTTTGCATAATTGTGTTTTTGATTTATCACATAAGATAATTGGCTAACACCAATAAACGACTATATATTGAATGCCACCAAGAATTGTATTGTATAATGGGGTTACGGAAACAACACGACTACCAATTGATTTTAAAAATTCATTAAGAATTGGCACTTGATCTGTTGAATAGTCACTAAACTCTTTTACTTTCAAATACCCATAATTTACCTCTATCATAGTTATATCGTGTAGGTTTTGTGAATGGTTTCGAGGTATTCTGCTCCTAAGGCTTTTACTCTTATTTTTTCTGTTTTGGATTCTTCTAAAGAATTGAATTGAGCAAGATAAAATTTGTCATACGCATACCACACATTAATCCACACCTCCTTTTTTTCGGGGAGGAGGCGGAGATGGTAAAAGTCGGATGGGTTGTAAAACGTTGCAAACCTGTCATTTTTCCAAAGTACAACGATACCATAATCGGTTACTTGGTATGCTTCGGGAATCCATCCCGAAATATGACAAAACTTCGCCCCTGCTTTTACTTTTTCAATGTCGAATGGTAATAAATTCATAATGATTAAAATAATTTAAGTAATGAAAAAACAAGTACAATAAAACATCCCCACCATAATATAGAGTATGCAATTTCAATTTTCCTGTAAAAATCAGTATATCTTCGAAAAGTTGCAACTGCACACAAAGCTTTGAAATACTGTTTTATAAAATTCATATACTATAATTAAATTATTGCCATTATGGTGTTTTGTTTTCAAGTTCTTTTAATAAGGCATCAGCTATTTCTACAGCTTCGCTAGCAAAAAAATCTGCTGTTTTATTGGCATTAAAACTTAACATCCCCCGCATTGCCAATCCTGCGAAGTATTCACGTTTGGTTAGGAGATTTACTTTTACAAATTCATCGCAACTTGACTTTTCATCTAAAACTATTGTAGTTAGCCATTCTGGATCGTCCTCATATTCTTTAAATGATTTTTCATCTGTTTTTGTGCTGCTTTCGTATTTATAAACAGCGCTTCTTCCGTCTTTATAAACAACAATTACAATTTTCATCATTTATTTTTTAATTTACAAAATTAGTCTTTGACTATATATTTTGATATTGGAGAATTAAAATCCACCTCTAATATGGCCCACGCATTAAAAGGTAGGGGTGTTTCATCAACATCTAATTTGCCTTCTACGTACAAAGTATACTCTACCAACACATTAGCAGGTTGATCTGAAGGAGGATGGATGTATAATGACATATACTTTTCATCACTTTCTATTAAAAATGGAAAACAACACTGTAACTCTTCTATAGAAAGTAAATGAGATTCCCAATCATGTTCAGAATAAGTCTGATTTTTGTAATTTTGTAAAGATCCTAGCAAGTCGGCATGAGCGCATTTTATTGCTAATATTTGTTTTTCAGTCATATTGTTAAAATTAATCGGATACTAAATCAAATTGATCCCCTATTAAACGAAGTCTTTTTGCCAGTATTTTAGCAAGATTTTTTACAGCTTCTGGATCTAAAGAATTTATCCACTTATCCTGAGAATCTTCTGGACAATCTTCAAAACACGTAGGCTCTCTTTTTTCTTCCTCTTCGAATTTGTGAAAAATATACACTCCACTGAGGTTTCTTCTTAAAACTCTTTCTTTCATATATTTTACATTAATTTTTCTTTTTCTAGAATAACTTTTACTTTTTCTGCCAAGTCTTCTAAAGATCCGTCATTTACTATAACATAATCAAAATCATAATTATCCAATGAAGTTTCTGATTCATGTAAATTTGCAGGGTCTACCCCAGGTCGTTCAACTCTAATTACAATACCGCCTTTTTCTTTTATTGCATTAGCTTCATTAATAAACCTAGTATCTGCAATAATCCAATTAGGATAACTAGATACAGTCTTATTATCTTCTTCAAATTTATATGTGACTTCTTTATAATCCGACATGAGCGCATTTATCCATACATTCTTATGCAGTTTGTCTCTGAGACCATCTGTTCCAAGACGCTGCAAAAATTCTCTTACAGTTAAGGGAATTTCATAAACTTCACCTTCCCAGGGATAGTCAGACTCATAAAAAGTACTCCACTCAGGAGGCATATTGGTTTTTTTAAACTCTTGATCTTCAAATTTTTCCACAGGTATGCCTGTTAAAATAGAAGCAATTTGTTTTAATTTTCCCGCCCATTTTACAATATCCCAGTCAGATTGATACTGTAGCCACCAACCATGAGAGCCGTAATCATTAATAGCGTCTTGTAAAGAAACTTTCCCTACATTTTCACATTTTAAATACTGTATGACTCTAGCCACAGTATCTTTACCTGATCCAGCATATCCGTTAATTCCTATAATTGCCATAGTTATTTATTTTAAATAAAAATCCGGGTCTTTATTTTCTTTTAGTGCTTGAGATATTTTATCGTGTGCATCTAAAGCTTCATCATATTCACAATATCTTCTTTGGTACTGATCAAATTCTCCCCCAAAAATCATTGTTTCAAATACTACAGGCTTGTCAGGATTTGACGGAAAAGAATGATCCAGCCCCAGAAATACAGTTGATAAAAAAATATTGGCATCTTTTGTATTCGAGTCTTTAATATTTTCTTGCTTTACTATTCTATTTTCCGGCTTAAATGCCTCATTTAATTCTTTATTATAGTCTTCTTTTTTCAGTCTTACTACTTTTTTGTCTTTAGTTAGCTTATAAAAAAGACCGTAATGCTCTAAATTTTCTATCATAAAAATGTTTTTATTCTTCCACAACTTTTTCTTTTGATGTCAAATGCCAACTCTTACAACTGTAACAATAATAGAATCTGCACTCTTTTCTGTACTTGTGTTTTTTTCCAAATTTTTGTATATAGTTTAAGGCTGTTACGGCATCTTTTTTTGTGTCAAATTTTACTTTTGAACACTCCATAAAATAAGTTTAATGTTCCATTAATTTTTGATATTTTTTTACGAATTTTTTTGGGTTACCTCTAAAAATCCACCTATTCTTTTCATTGTCTTGGCACCGCATTATTATATAATCTTCCTCTCCTTTCTGTAAAAACTTTTGAATTATTATTTCATAGGTAAATTTTCTTTTTAAAATTTCAGATTGTACAGATTGTATACTAATACTTTCTTTGTTTTCAAAACTCAATAAAAGTTCTTCCGCAATAGTATATATGTCTGGGTCTTCTTTAGAAGAAATAAACTTTGCCAACTCTACTCCATACCCTTCTGGGTACCCATCATATTCTTTGTATACAGAAGATACTTTAGTTGTTTTTACTTTATTATTTTTTTTCTCCTTTAACACAAAAGTAGTTAAAGAAGGAGTCCCCATAAAAAAGCTCATATATTTCCTATTTAAAAGTTTTGTTCTCTAGGAACTAATCCCTCAAGTTTAGTATCCCCTAAATTTTCCGAATTTACGTATTTTATAGGAATTGCACGAGAGGTGCCATTTTCCCATTCATATACTGCAAATACAGTATGTCTGCTACCGTACATTTCTTCAGCAAATCTTTTTACTGCTTGTTCTGGAGAAATTGCATCAATGTCTCCTTCTAGTACTATTCTATAAGATTTCATTTTACTGTATTGTATATTTTAAAAGATGCTGCTTTGTTTACTTTTTCTATTTGAGAATTTATAGATTCTTTCCATTTATCATACTCTTTTTTATTTCTTTTGTTTGGTTTATTCTCAAACAATTTTTCTATTGTATCACAAAGTTCTACAACAGAAACATACTCGTCTTTGTCTTTACTCTCCTTCATATTTTACTTTAGCGTAAGTTTTACTATCAGGAAATTGTATTATTTCTAACCAAGAGCCGTCCCAAGATCCTTCACGACCCTTATTTAAAACATCTACATCCCAGATGTACGGAATAGCATTTCTATATTTGTGTGCTAAAACAAACCAAAAACGGTAAAATCTAGGAGATCCCATAAGACTATGAGAATTTATAGATACAAACAATCTGCCTTCTTTAGTTTTAAAAGCAACTTTAACGCCTCTGAAAAAAAGAGAACAGTTACCTTCTTCATCTACTTTTGAGGAACACTTTACTCCTGTGTCTTTGCAGTCTGTATAATTTTCAAATTTTTCTATTATACTTTTATAGCTCATATTAAAAATTTTTTATAAAGAATACTTATTTATTGTAGCATCTTCAATAACTTCAGATACTATATTATTAGCAAATATAGCCGCACAATCCATACTACAAAAATATCCGCAGACACTTTTGAAGTTATATCTTATACCTACAGCATCTTTTTTAAGCACTACACTTGAGCCTTCTTTGTTAACATAGTACTTAGGCATACTACATTTACATTGAGGACATATTGCGTATTCACTTTTCTTTTTTAGCGGGTGAACCCCTAATTCAGAAACTTTTACTAAAGGCATAGTTTTTAGACTTTCTAGCTCTTTCATAAATTTACGAGTTTTCTTTTATGTGATTTACTAATTCCTTCCAATTTTTGGCTTTAGATTTATCTAGAATTTCATTTCGAAAATCAGACTCTAAAGAAAGAAACCAATCTAAAATTTCTATGTCTAGCATAGTTTTAAACTTAGATTCTTTTTTTACGGGTATTTTAATTTTATCTTCCATAATAAAATGTTTTAAAAAGTAAACCCTCCCAAATGTAAAAACATAGGAGGGTATTGATTGATTTTTAACCTACTAAAAACTAGTGTTGAAGGTAGGAATTGAACCTACGACCTTGATGGTATAAGCATCCTGCTCTAACCCCTGAGCTACTTCAACGTAAAAAAATCTTCCATTTCGCCCCCTGTATCCTTTTGGAGATGCTTACTGTACGCAGTAACGACACTCTCTAAACTTACCAACCCTTTTATGGTCATTCGGACAGCAGGATTCGAACCTGCATATTAGCCTATAGAGTTTGAGGGAGCCATCCTGGAAAATTTTTAAATTAGCTTTTTTATACGTCAGTAGGAAAAGCTAGAAAAACCTATCCAGCTTACGATCTGGCTCTTCTGGGGCGCTGTTCTTATGGGTAGCGTAAGAGGAACTACGATTCTGTGCGCGTCAGAAACATTAAGATTGAGTTAATCGAAAACTCTGGATACAGACCCATCAAGAGGATTAAACTCCACTTGGTTGTAGGAACGGTATTTTCCAGATTCAAATACCATGCGATCATGTTCATCATGAGTAAGAATACCCATACTGTTAAGCATGAACTTGATGTGATCTTTAGTAGCTTCGTACTCAATGTCTTTTTCAGAACTGAGAATATGCTTGTGCATTTCTCCAGTCACGGCAGACACATTCTCTCCTTCTCCAAGGCAGAGTTTTTTTGCTTTAAAAACCGATTTTTCTTTTTTCATTTTACTTTATTTTAAACGTTCAAAAATAAACAAACTTTTTTAATGATCAAAATTTTAATTAAGTTTCGCTATACATTAACTTAAGGTACTGATCTTTAGTAAGATGGTACGGAGGAATCTCTATAGAATCCTTAGATTCTTTTGCAATTATTATATCCCCCTGCCTGTAGATTTTTTCAGGATGTGTTATGTCAATTCTTACAGTCCAGGCAATAGCTTTAATTGCGTCATAATCAGAGGCTTTTAGCTCCTTTCCCCACATTTTTCTTTTGCCATCTTTTATACAAGCTTCCTCAGGAACGTACAGCCAATACTCTCTGTTGGTAGTTGTACACCAGCATCTTACAGCCATATATTTATCGGTAGTAGAAAATCCCCAAGAATCTGCTTCTTTGGTACCTTTAAATAGCTGTTTAGGATCTATAGCGTACAGTTCGTACACGTCCTCAAACTTGTAGTCGTAAGGATCATTTTTATCATCCCAACGTTTCCTCTTTTTCTTAATAACTTGTTTATCAAGAAGTTCTGGGTTTACTTGTTTAAAGAGTTCAATGACGCCTATGGAATCAAAATAGACTCTTCGTTTTTCTGCATTTTTTTGTGCAAATGCTTCTTTTGCTGTTACTTTTTCAATACTATCCCATATTTCTTCTACATAGTCTTGAAAGTCTTTTAGCACTGGGTGATCTTTTGTCACTGCTTTTTTAAAGTGGACAAACGTAGGAAACTTTGTTTTCCAAAGTTGTAAAGCCTCTGTCAATTTTATACCAGACACTCCTGATACAGAATAATCGGCTTTTTTAAAATCAAAGGTTTTTTTCATTGTTTTGTTTTTTTTATTCTACTGAAATTGATGGTGCTTCTATATCTGAGGCTACGGATACTACTACTGATATTTTGTGTAAATTAATTTTAAGAGTTTCTGAGTCTTTTTCAGAAAAATCTGATATACTAAAAGAAACATTGTCGCTAATATACTCTACGGATTCTTCAAAATGATTTATAGCAATTTCAATTTCTTTAGATAATTTTTCTCCTATATCCTCTTGAACAAGTAAGTGATCTTCTGAGATAGGGCCATTTTTTACTATTAGCCTTACTGTGCAATCACACCCACCTTCATCCCCACTAAAATTAATATCCATTTCTGAAAACCATAGATATTTTGGTACTTCTATGGGCAGGTTTAATCTTAAATCACGATTTTCGCTTGTATACTCTGTTCCACTTGCATAAAAAGTTCCGTCTTCTATGTTGTAATCGTACCTGCCGGATACAGAGTAATCCCCAGCAAAACTTCCGTATTCGCTATTATCAGCGATAAGATCGTATATCTGGCTTTCTAATTCTGAATCTTCTAGTGGTTTATTATTTGCGTAAACATTGTAGCAACCACTATCATTTCCCCCATCAATTTCTACGCATATTGGTCCAACTTCTTTATGGAGTTTGTCCAATTTTTTTCTAAACTCGGATGGTGTTTTACTCTTTTTCATAATCTCCAATTAAGTCTTTTAGAGATAACTCAATAGGCTCGTCTATTACATCTTTAACAAATGTTCCCAGTAAAAAATCTTTAGGCAATGTTAAAGAATAACATTTTCCATCATCTTTAAATTTGGAAAAACTGATTTCTGAATAATAATCATCGTCTTCATTAATACTAAATAGATGTTCGTAATCTCTATTTGGTTCTAGTTGAGCATAGTAGTCACGGTCATAAATCATTTCTTCATTAACATATATTTTTTTAAATTCAGATTTTATAGATTTATTTAATTCTGAAAAAATTTTACTACTTACAGAGTCTAAATTAATTACTGGACCATCTGTAACTTTTTCTATCTCTACTACAATACAAGGATACTCTAATTCATCAAATCCACCTTCTTTATTCTTTATGTTAATAAAATCAGTGTCGTGCGGATCTAATAAAAAAATAATATTTTTGAAAAATATTGTTCTTGGAAATTTAATTGTTATATCCTTGTCAAGAAGAGCTTTATTTTTAAATAAGCGTTTTCCTGTATGTACCCCCTTAAAAGTCATAGTCTCTGGACAGTAGATAAGTTTGCAGTTATTTATTTTTACTTCATTTATTAATTTTCTAAGACGTCTAGTAAAAATAGTTTTTGTTTCTCCAATAATAGATAATTTTTTTGGTACCTCTAAAGAAACTTTCATTGAATCGTCATAATATCTTTTTCCTGTTAAAACTACTTCTCCATACAAAGAAGAAATTGTTTTTAGCTCTTTTGCTATAGAGTCTACACTTAAAGAAGTTTTTGGGGCTTTTTTCATAACAAATTATTTAATTTGAAGACAATTCTTTTGTTATTTTTCTGGTTTCGTCTGCCTTCATCATCCAAGGTTGAGGTTGTAGATGTTTAAGCCAGTCATCGAGTGTAGGAACAAATCCGCAATCTTCAAATATGTGGTCGTAAGCTATTTGTCTAACTTCTACCATTTTGCCATCTGAGTTAGTTATGTAATCACCAAACACTTGTTCAGCCAATAACATCCCAAAAGAATTGTGAAGAATAGCTCTGTGTTTAAACATAGGTAGTGATCCTTTAGTAGAATCAAACCATCTATGAATAGGCAGATAATCTTGCAAAGATCCCCCGTATTTTTTTACGGAGGATCTTGCGTGTAATAGAGGAGTTCCCATTATTTATTTTTTTAAAAAAACAATGTAACTTTGTTTTCCTCAACGAGTATTTTACTGGCAGGAAATTCAAGCACCATACCTTTAGGTATGTCTATTCCTTTTTTAACTTTTTTAGCTTCCAGTTCAATAACTTTAGGCTCTCTTTTTTTCCTAATAGCGGTTAATTTCTCATTTCTCCTAACAGCCAGGTATTTAAAATACAGTCCTGTTTTGGGTCGCTTTAAAATTTTAGACAATTCTTCTACATTAACTTTGGTCTTTTTGCCATTAGTAATGTATTTTCTGATAGTGTCTAATTCTTCTTGGGTGTAAAAAACAATTGTCTTTTTAGATTTTGTTGCTTTTGACATAGTTTTAAAATTTATATGTTAATAATTAAGAGACTTTAGCAATGCTAATCATAGGGGTAGTATCAAAATACGGGCAGCATATGTATTTACCAAAAGCAGTTTCTATTTTAAAATAATGTACAGGGGAGTACTCTTCTATCATATTAGAAACTGCTTCTTTTCTGGAATCAAAAAATTTATTGATAGTTTCTTGATTTCCGACTCCCCTAGTCGCCATAGTTATTATGAACTTTTCTTTTTTGAATTTTTTAATATGTTCATAAAGAGATACTATGGTTTTACAAAAATCCAAATCGTAGAGAGAATCGCTATCTGATTTTGCTTTTATTATATCTCCAAACTTGTAAACTAAAGGAGAGTCTGGGGAGATATCTGAAAGTTGTTTCATCATAACTTTAGAATCATTTTCCCAAACTTCTACTTTGGTAAATCCTTTTTCTTGGCACCAATCCAAATATTCATTTATATCAGGACCAGCTAATCCAATAATTGAAGATTCGTTGAAAAATGACAGAAGAAACTCTCTTACGGCTTTTTTATTTTTTGCTTCTTTGTAGGATGTTTTCATCATAATATAATTTTAATTTGTTAAAAAATAAATAAAAATACTAAAAATGTATAGGCTTGTTTTTGTGTCCACATCCTACTTTATACTCTTTAGCCCACTCAAAAAAATCTGGCTGTTCTTTTGGATACACTGTTTTTGCTATATTAGAAAAAGAACCAATTTTTTCTCCTTTAGCTCTTACACCAAATATGAAATTTTTAATCCTTCTTTTTATTGCATTTTTAGTATTTTTATTCATAACTTTTTATTTTATAAATTATGTTATGTAATTAAAATTATGTTTTTTTCATAGTAAAAATTTAGTTAGAAAATTAGTCTTTAAATTCCATCTTAACAACTCTGTTTATAAGAGTAGTAACTTGTTTTACCATTTCATTTAGATCTCTAACAACAGTGTAATAGTTGTAAATATTTTTTACTCCATCGTATTTTACGCCAATACCTACTGTAACAAACCCATCTCTTCTACACTTTTCTATGATTTTTTTCATTTCCACCATAGCTGCCTTTCCACCGTAATCATAGCCTTCTGGTTGCCCATCACTGATACTTATGAATATAATATTATCACTAGTGTAACTACGAACTTTTTCGTGTATACACTCTATAACAGGACCATCATAGTTTTGAGAAAGATTATTACGCAATTGACGCTCAATAGTTTGTTCAAATACAGGATTGTATTTATCTTGATAAATGCGTATTTCCGGAGAAACTGATCCACTGTGTCCGTAAATGTATATTTTATCTGACGGTAATATATCACTGAATGCTTTATACAAAACTTTTACAAGATGATTTTGATACTGCAAACGCTGTCCGTCCATAGAACCACTCTCATCACAAAGTATACATACACTGAAAGGACGAGTGGTTTGGTTTTCTTCTACCCTATAATATACATTTGTGTTACCAGCAGGTATTTCAGAAATTTTACTTATCTCCAGTTTACCAGCTTTAAGACTAGGAATTTTATCACTTTTAGGATCAAAAGATATGTCTAACAATCTTACAATATTTGCAGCTTGTCTTATTTGATCCGCACTATATTTAACAGGTGTAGGAAAAGAATCCATCATCTTAAATACAGCCTTAGTCTTTAGATCACCAGAAGAAATTTGACCTTCGCCTTCAAACTGAGAATATGGTTTTCTTACTGCTATTTTTTCTATTAAATTATTTAAATCAGAAAAACTAAGACTTGATTTTTTATCTTTTCCGCTTTCTTTTTTATCCCCATCTTTACCTTCTCCGCTTTCTTTTTCATCTTTGTTTTTGTCTTTGATTTCAACTTTAATAGTTACATTTGATATATAATCTTTAAAGTGGATGAATAGTTTTTTTAGTTCTGACTCTTGTTCAATTATACAACTTAAACACATGTTGACAGCCTCTTTACTAAAGACACGGAATTTTTTCTTTCTTTTTATTAGATAGCCTAATTCTTCTTCTACTTCTTTAGAGCCTGCATAAAGAAGCTCAGCTAAACCAAAAGAATTTATCTTTAGAAGAAACATTTTTATAAGTTGTTCCCTATTCCAATAGGAAAGCCCAGAAGTGTCAGGATAAGGAAATTCCCAATCAAAATCAATAGGAACATTTATATCCGGGTGATCGTATAGTATTCTTGAGTATCCTCCAAAGTAAGAGGATTCCCATTTTGATGAACTATACGACACATCGTCTGTATAATAGTCTGAATATTTTTTCATTTAAATTATTTTGTTGTTCCTAAAATGCTTTCCAATGCTTTCATTCCTTCAACTCCTCCAATACCTTTACAAATAGTATAGAATGAATCATATATAGTAAAACCGTCTGTTACCATATCTGAGATCATTTTTAAATGGCGAATAGAGAGGTTAAAGCTGATAGTAAAGTTGGCGTGAGCATCGTTAATGCTTTTGTATGTATTAACAATCTTATCCAACGATTCTTTGTTAAGAGATGGAGAATGTATTTTTATAGCTTCTTTTACTTGATTTTCCTTCAAAGGATCTATTTCAATAAGCATAAATCTATCCATTAAAGCACGGTCAAGTTTATGAGTACCTGTGTATTGTCCCCCAACGTTTGCAGTTGCTATAAACACACAATCAGGATGAACTTTAATTGGAGTAACATCATCAAAACAATACTCCATAGGGAGTTCTCTACGAAAATCTAAGCAAGGAAACAACAAGTTATTTGCTGTAGCAGATGCTCTTGACAACTCGTCTAAAAGAACAATCCCAGGCTGTTGGATAACTTCAGAAAAACGACTGCGGACAAATTTACTGCTTGTTTTACCGTCTTCCATTTTGATAACGTGTGTACCTACTAAAGACATAATAGGGTCACTCATAGTACCCATGTCAAAAATAGTAAGAGGTAATCCCATTTGTTTAGCAATATTTGCAGCAAGTTCTGTCTTTCCCACCCCAGTAGGCCCAAGCAAAAGAGTGTTTACTTTCTTTTGAATATTTCTTTTGACTATTGCATGTAGTCCTTTAGAAATTTTAAAGTACCCATTAAGAGTAAGATACGCTTTGGCATCCAAAGCCGTGTCTTCTTTTTTTACAGCTCTTTTAGAATCAGGTTCATCTCCACTGATCGTAGAGCTTAATTTAGTTAAAGCACTAAATAATTCTTCACTGCCTCCAATTTTAGTTTCGGATGCTGATTTTTTTGTTTTTGTTGCCATTTTTTTAAATTTTAAATGTTTGAGAATTATGAAAAAATATTTGTTTTTTTGGAATTATACTTTAGCTTTTAGAGTCGTCTTCTTTATCTTGTTTTTTGAACAACTCTAAAAACATCTCTTGTTTACAAACTGATTCTGCTTCTTCTAAAACTTTTAGATCGATATCATCATTTACCATAACATCACTTTCTATCATTTTATTAAGCAAGTTTATTATTTCCTTTTTTAAATCTTGTAAACAAGTAATTCTTTTTTCGTCTGTTATGCTTAAAAAAGCAGCTATAAAAGCCATAAGATGTACTCTTTGTCTATTTACAGCAATATACTTTTTAATAAACTCTTGAGGTGTTAGATCTTCTAATGCCATAAAATCCGGTAACCTTATCCGGTGTGGTTTATTTAATTAAAAATACGTTTTTATAAATTTTGTATTATTACACTACACTAGAAAATATTTCTTTTACTGAGCCGTCATTGTAGAAAATTCTACAATCAGGGTTTGTAAATCCAAACTCGTTTGCCATCAGTTGTGCATACTCCTCTATGGATTTTAATTTTAATCTACCAGTAGCGTATTTCCAATCATATGAAGTTTTTATCTTAGGCTCTTCTATCCACTCAAAATCTTTGTATTTATTTTTTAGCGCATCTATTCTTTTTTTGACATCCTGTCCTTTTTCAATAAACTTTTTTACCTCCCAACCTTTCCATTTTTCATTGATAATGTCTAGATCTATTACATTCCCACTTCGATACCACCTGTCTCCGCAACAAGGACAGTCCATATCTTTCTCTACTCCATCCCAGTAACAACCTAAATCTTCTGCTTTACTAATTGCTTCTTCTTCTGAAGAAGCTTCAATTATTAACAAACGACAAAGCTGAGAGTCGACAGCAAACTTACCACCAGAATTATTCTGGCTGAATTCATAAAATTTCATATTGTAATTTTTATAAATTTTAAATACTAGTTTAATATGCAGAAGAGAATGCTTTGTGAGTTCTTACAGAAGGCTCTAATAAATACACACAGTCTTTTTCGTATTCATCTGTGTCTCTGTTTCTTGTTTCAATAAGTAACTCATTTCTTGATATAATGGATTTTACTCTTCCAATATTTTCTCCATTTACAACAAAATGATCTCCAATAGAATCTTCAGATATCCATGCTGGATAAACAGTAGAAAAAGAATTTACTATCTCTTTATTGCCGTCTTTTATTTTGTAGACATTATAAAGGTCTACTCTATTAGGCTGAATATTAAACACGTCTTTGAATAAGTTTGGATCTTCATCGTGAATATTCACTTCCTCGACCACAGACTTTACGAGGTCCATAGTTATTATAGGCATTTCAGATATCACTTTTATAGTAGCTTCTCTATGATGCTTATGAATTAACATATCATCTACTACTTCCATTATAACATCTAATTTCAGATCGTCAAACATCTTCACATATCTTATCCTACTTGGCCTCTGTAAAAGATTAGGATCTATTCTAGTTTCATTAGTAGTCAACAGAAAAAGCAATCTGTATTTGGTTTTAAAAACTCCATCCATTATAGAAAGTAATGCATTCTCATGATCATCAAAAACCTTTTCGTACTCATCAATAAACAATATAACATCTTGTTGAATATCATTTAAGAATGATACAAGAGATTCGTAGCAGCGAGGAACTATAATAACTGGCAAATTCATCTCGTTACAAAGAATTTCAGCCGTAACAGTTTTTCCTGTTCCTTTAACTCCGTTAAGTAATACTCCAAAGTTTCCTTTAGTATTTTTATAGGACTTTTTAACTCTCTCTATAAAATTACGTTCTACCCCGTAGACTTTATATGGAAAAGGAAAACTTTCTTGTATGTGATCTAAATACAAAAAATGATATATAGGATCTTCCATTACCTTATATACCCCGACCGGAAGTTTTTCTACTTGATTAGTAATCTCTTTTTGGGTGTAAGTAGAGCCTTTTTTAGACCATACATTTTTCATAACATCAATTGTTTTTGTTTTTAGTTTGTGTGATTTTCTATTTACAATTTAGAAGGGAAATTACTTTTTAGGTTCCCATCCCTTACCAGAGGCTTTTCCAGCTTCATAACAAGATTTACAACATACAGTTACCCACCCATGTGTATTACCTAAATTCTCTTCTGATCCACATACTTCACAAGTATTATCGCATATATACTGAGCCATTTGTATCATGCCTTCAATAACGTCATCATGGCCATTTGTGTAAAATCTTAATCCCCCAAATTTTTCTTTCATTTGAACGCAAGTAACTTGAGGAATTTTACTACCTATTTTTTTGTGGGTAGTCTTGTCGTCCCTGTCCCATTCAGAACCTTCTACGTAGTCTGGATTATCTACAAAAATAGTCACAGTGTCTATGTAGTCTTGTATGCTACCGCAAAGTTTGTCGACTACTTTTATCCAACCTTTAGGTAACCCAGTCCAGTTAGAACCTCCGGGATTTCCTTCGTAGGGTTGAAATATTTTTGAATACTTCGCAATTAATTCTTGTATTGTCATAACATTTTATTTTACAGTAATAGAAACATCATTATTTTTTTCCAGTATATACACGGTATCTGATCCAAACTTATATACAAACAACCAACCCGCTCTAATGTCATAGACTCCCAATACGATCAAAGAATCGTTATTGAATTTATCTTTTTCAATTATTTTGGGTTTTACACTGTTCCCTCTTGAATCGGGGTTTTGAATTAATATGTCTTGTTCGTTATTTTCTGTAGACACTTGATTCGAACAAGAAACAATTAAAACTACTAACGCTAATACTAACAGTAACTTTTTCATACAATTTATTTTTTATTTTTTAAAAAATTTGCTACTATATCAAAAACAGAGACTCCATTTTCAGTATTAAGCACTTTATATTTTCCAGGAGTTTTTGTAACCAACACATAAGACATACTCCCATCTGCTACAATGTAATGTTCTCCCTGTTCATCTTCTCTCATTATACAAAGTTCACCATCAGCAGACTCAGCTATTTGTATGTTATCCGAGTTTAATTTATCTTCTAAATAAGATAAGAACTCTTCAACGCTTTTACCAGCCAAAACAGAACCAGTACGTTTCGTGTCTTTACACCACTGTTGGTATATATTCAGTAAATCCATAGACTATATTTTTAGTGAAAATGACCACAAGAGCCCTTAACAAAAACTATACATTTATAACCTAACTTTTCTCTACCTTCAACCCAAGGCAGATAATTTGTACGATTTGTTGAAGATAAATCGGCCATTTTTTGAACTTCGTATTCATCAAACTCATCTCCTTCTTTTATCCAAGTAGCCTCAGGGGATATTTCTCCTATAATTTTAAAAAGTAATTTCTTATCGTAATCAACCGGTGCAGGCATTCCTTCAAATTCCCAAATTAAAAATCTTTCATCATAGCCTGTTATTATTACTTCTTTGTTCTCGTATATAGCTTTATCTCCTACCTGTATATCTTTTGAACAAAGAAATAGTTTACTTTTAACTGGATTTTTACAAACTGTTGAGAATTGTTTTTCTAAGTTAAGAGTACATATTACCCACTCATCAACTTTCTTATGTAGAAGTCTGTAAGAAATACCATGTTCAAGAAAAGTATCACCTTCTTTTATTTCTCCTTCTACAGGAAGATACTTAGCAAAATATAATTTATCCACAATTATTTCTTTTTAGGTTTCCATATTTCACATATAAAAAAAATTATCATAAAGATAACAGGAATTACAAATAATTCCATTCTAGGAGTTTTATATGTATGATATTCGGTAACAACTTTTTCTGTGAAAATAGCTGGAAAGGTCAATGTTATAAGCATTCCGGTCAGTAATATTTTTTGAAAAGAATTCATTGTATTAGGGTTTATATTTTTCTTTGTATTTTTGTAACAACCATTTTGGTATTGGCATTTTCCACCCACTCTTATTTCCAACCCCACCTCTAGCTTTGGAAGACCAACCTTCTCCACGCCACATAAATTGTTTTCTTGGCTTTTTATCTTTATTTAAAGATTGAAGCTTTCCATCAGGAGTATCGTATCTTCCTCTACCTCTAATTGTACGACTCATTAGATTAAGTTTTGTAATACATAAAGTAAAGCAGCTTCTGTAGCTTCTTGTGGTGAATCGAAATCTTCTAAACCATATTCACCATTTTCACATATTCTTGGATGAATTTTTCCCGCAGTTGTTTTGCCTATATGGTAACACCACTTACCAACCTCATGTGATATACAGTGTATCCAAATATTAAAATTTATTCTTATCCATTCAATAGCAAGAGCTTGAGAGGGGGATGAATAGATACTATAATATTCATTATTATAGTGATATGAATTTCGACCATGCAGTATTCCACTTTTCTCAAAAACAACGCCTTTATTGTAGTATTCAGTGTTTTGATGATATTCCACCCAAACAGCTTCCGTAAAAATATCAAACCTTTTTTCTTTTAATAATTTGCATATTTCAAAAGAACAATAAGCTTCTTGTATATTGTTGTTTATATCTTTCATGATTGTGTTTTAACAAGTTCAATAAGCTCTCTGAGGCAAGCTACTTCAGCTTCTTCATAAGTATCCCAGCCTTTGCAATCGTCGTCATTATCTTTCCAATCTTCTCCATAGTCGCCATTTGGTTTAACCCATTTAAATCCATAGTGCATTCCATCGTAATAAGTGTAGTCTATAAAACTGATTATACCGTGCTTTTCTCGAAACCAACTAAAAGCTTGGGAGAATGTTGGTGCATCTGTATGTGGAGTTCTAGGTCGTACTAAGGATGTAGGCATTAATTGCAACTCATGATTATTGTTTTTATAGATAGCAAAACAAGATTCATCAAACCCAAGTTTTTTAAGTTCTAATGCTTGTTCGTATGGTATAAATTCTTTATTCATACTATAACAGTTTTAATATCTTTACTTTACCATCTGTAAATTTTACATTTAATTGGAACTCTGAACTCATGTGTTTCATGTTAAATCCTTGACTTTCAGATACAGGAGAAGTTTCCATTTCAAGTTCTACTTTCCAAGACTTAGGTTGAGATAAAGATTGAGTAATTTCTATTTCTGAATAAGCGGACTCAGCACCTTGAAAACCATCACTTATCCAAGCATCCATATTGATTACCCCGTCTATTGTTTTTGCCATTTTAGCCATAGCAATAGCTTTTTTTACGTCTTCTAGGGTAAACATTCTATCGGATAAAAGTTCTTGTGCTTTTTGAAAGCCGTCCTTCCACATTGCTTTTTTCCATAATGTTTCGTCTGAAGGATTTTTAATTTTAAATTCTGATTCACAAACTTTCTCAACATCAAACCATCCAATCGTCTTCTGTTCTTCTTCTTTTAAATCAGAGAAATCAATTTGAGTAGGGTTAGCTATAACCTTAGGTTGTTTTGATTTACACCACTCTTCAGTTAAGCTACTTGAGTTTGATAATACTTCGTTACCTAATAGGAACAGTTCATCTTCTTTTATAAAATCTTCAGTAGTTACAAAAAAGTTTCCGTCTATTTTGTGTAGTATAAATTCCATTGTTATTACTTTTCGTATTGTTTATACAAGCCTTTTAAGTAACCCTCTATTTTATACAATCGCATAGCTATATGTCGATTATATATTTTAGAAGCTTTTTTTGCAAACTCTACATAAAATTCTTCTATTTCTTCTTTAGTGGAAACTTGCTTGGCTTTATTCTCAAGGTACTCCAAAGTTTTCCAATCTTTAATTGCTTGTCTTTTTGCAGAAAGTGTAGCCCAAATAACAATAGCAAAAAAGATTACAGCAAATGTTATTACTGCTAGTATCGAGTTCATGTTCTACAAATTTATAAGTCTATAAAAGGATGTTGTTCCAAAATGTTAAACATTTCACAAAAGCTCATAACTTGAGTAAACAGCTTTTCGTGTTCTTCAGAAGATAAGTTCATGTAAGATAATACACAATCTAAATCAACTTTACAAACATCTTGCATTAGCTGCAACATAAATTCTGTGGATTTGTCTTCTTGATCACAAAGCTGGTGAATAGCAGCTAGTTTTAACTTTGTTATGTACTGCATAATTTATTTTTTGTATTCTAAAGGAAATTTATCGTCTCCAAATAATATTGGCTTTTTAATGGCTTCTTTGTGGCGCTCAATAATCCATTTTAATCCCTTTATACCTTCAGTAGTACTGAGGGACTTATCTTTTACATATGACTTAGGTTCTCCTTTTTCATTGTAGTAAACCTCGCATATTTGAAAAACAACTTCTTCTTTGTATGGAAAAGCGAGCACTCTATAATTCCATGTCATAGTTATTTATTTTACTTATATTAATTGCATTAGTTGCTTTTCGAATAAATCAAATAACCCCTCAGGCCAATAATTAAGACGGCCATTTTTTTGAATTTCATGTTTTACACCTTCAAACAAACAATAGTATCCTTCAAGCTGTTGTTTTTTTATTTGAATACGAACATCGTTAAATTCGTATGAATTAACAAAACCTAATGATTTACCATTAGGATCAAATAATTCTACTGTTTGAATTTCAATTTTATTTATTTTAACTGCCATAAAACTATATTAAATGGATTAGTTGCTTTTCGAATAAATCAAATTAAACATGAAACTTTTTATAAACATAAAAAATTATACATATGATAAATCCATACGTAGTTGCACTTTTTACGAAATGTTCTTCTATTTTATTTAGACTTTTGTGTAGTTTGTAATCTCTTTTTATACTATCAATAAAAAGAAATAACAAAAGCCCAAGTAAAAATCCTTCTAAAAAGTCTTTCATATTAAGTTTGTTAAAATATAATCAAATGCTGCTGAATAGGCTTCTTGTGGTGTGCCAAAACCGGCAAGCTGATCTTCAGTATCAATACCAGAAATCCAGCAATTGTCATCATTTTCTTCTTGTCCTATTGTATTAATAATCCAACAAAAAGGTTTACGATCATTAGGAGAATATGGAGTAGTAATCCAAATATTATGATTAACTCTTAGCCATTCTACTACTTGCCATTGTTGGTACTTAGTAACAACAAGATTACCACCAATACCTACACTATGGTCTAAGTCTTCTAGTTGTACATCAGACATTTCTGTATATTTATCTTTGGTCATCATGACCCAGTACTTGTCTGACTTTGCCGATAGACCTAATTCTTCAAGCTTCTTTGCTTGTTCAAAGGTTACGTATGTTGGTTGTATCATAACTTCTTATTATTTTTAAAAATCAATAGTGATCCCGATTGGATTCGAACCAATGACCCACAACTTAGAAGGTTGTTGCTCTATCCAACTGAGCTACGGGACCTACCGGATAAGTTACCTACCGGTTATTATTTTTGCAAAATTACTATCTACTTGCATCTTTTCCAACAGTTGTTCTGTGGACATCTTCTTTGCTTCATCCAAAATTTTATCTTTTTGAGTCAAAACTCCTAAATCCACTTCAGCTTCTTTAGCCATATTTTTTAACTCGCTTACTACAAAAGTAGACAACTCACGAGGGATCTGCTTAGAAACTGAATCGGTGGTAAGAAAATTCATAGTGCCCCCACCTGCTATAATTAACAAGGTATCTTTCTTATTTGGAGTAAAAATAAACAACCCCCAAAAGAAAATCATAAATGGATAACCCCACCACATCCATTTTTTAGCACGTTCCCCCCAACCATCTTTGGGACATTTACCGCCATCATCTCTCCCAAAAATAAAAACGAGAGTAGCAATGACAGAAATAACACTAAAAACTGTAGTAAAAACAATAAAAAATACTTTTGCATTTTCTGCTACAGTTATCCAATAAAACAAACGATACCAGTTCATAATTTTATTTTTTAGTTAGTTATCAATTTTTGTTTAGAAAGAAGATTCATCTTCTTTTTTCAAAGCCCCATTAATTATATCATCAACGGGTTTGATAGGAGTGCCGTATTTCGGATCTAACATATTTATGTAATGTTCAAAATTACCGGCTGACTTTTCAATAAACCCTATACGAATGTTTACAGTTCTGTGATTGTAATCCCAATCACCATTCTCATCTAAAAGAGAATTGGAGTCTTCTTTTTCTTTTTCTCCAAACATTTCTCCTTTTTCTTCTCGTACTTTTTTAAGGAGTTCCAAAAGAATGTCTCCCACTTCTTTTTTGTCTTTGCCTCCATTTTTCTTTTTTCTTGCTTCCCTTGCTTTTTTCTCTACATATTCTGAATACACGCCCCTTGCCATAGAAGCAAATGCAAGCCCATACAGACTTACTATTGTGTACTCTTCTTCATTACTTACCAAAGCCATAGAAGCTTCAATAGCTCCTGATACTGTTCTTAACATTGCTGGGGCTTTTGAGAAGTCATCGTCTTCCGGATTATCTTTACCGTACAAAGCCCTTAATTGCACCAAATGATTTATCGATGCAAAGATAAGTTTTTCTTTTCCCAAGAATTCGCTTTCTTTGGAAATACCGAGGCTTTTGCAAATATCACTTGCTTCGTGATTGTACACTGGTTTTTTTAAGTACATGGTGTATGTTTTATTTGTTAATGAGTAAATTGTTATTTTTTACTGAATATTTTTTTGTGCTTATCCTTTGAGGTGTGTTTAAATAAGGTATCAAACACAGTAGTTATTTCTTTAATAGGCCCAGGAGCATTCAATCCCACAACAGAAGAGTAACCAAAATTTTCATGCTCTTCCATTACTGAAGAATTCATAGGTCTCCCTAACCCTCTGGATACTTCATACTTAGAAAAAATCCAAGATAGGAAAATTGTATTTCTGTAAGACCCCAAAGTAAAGACTGGAGCAAAGGTGGTCCAGTTAAACCTTTCCTGTGCCGATTTTAGTCTGACGTGGGTAGCAGTATGTTTAATACCACTTTCTGTATGAGTTCCGGTTGCAAAAGCTACATACCAAACTTCAGTAGCTATACCAGCTTGTTCTAAAGCATAAATAGTAGGTATCGCTGTTTCTGCAAGTTTTCTGAAAGATTCTTGGTCTACACAAGCCGATCCGCAAATGTTAATGGCAATTCTTGCAATAGGACGACTAGAATTTTTGTACACTGAAAAATACTTGTCTTCCCCAGAAATAGCTTTACCGACATTTATTCTATGGCCGTGATCTTCAAACGTTACCTTTTTTCTAAAAGTCCTTGCTATCCTTACCATTTTTTTATAAGCAGGATCTGCCATAGTATCTCTGACTCTTTTAGAACAAAGATTATATCCTTTTTCCCTGCTGAATCTTTCTTTGGTAAATTTTTCATATGTGTCTTCATCCCCATATCTCCATGAACTATCTCTACCACCAACAATCTCGTCCACTTGACTTTTATTAGATCTGTTCATTGTAGGAGGAGGATTTTTCATATCGGTATTAGCAAAGAAATCCGACAAGCTATCATAGACAATATGATAGACTTCTTTTTCAATAAACTCCTTCATGTGATATTTTTAAAGAGGTACATCTGCCAAAAGCTTCTTTTTCAACTCAGGGTCCCAGTGGGATGTCACCATATCTATAAGCTGAGATTTTGTTACTCCATTTGCCAAAAGCAAAGTAGCGTCGTGTATAGACCTGGTAGAGAATTTTTCTGAGTCGAGATTTTTATCTACAAAGTTCCGGATCTTTCTCAGCCACTCATAGTTTACACCAGCAATTTGTTTTTCAATGTTGGTATCGTAGTCTATGAATATACGGCACATTTTGAAACGGTCCAGAAAAGCCATATCTTGCATTTCTCTTCCTTGGTATTCTACGCTACCAGAACCCCAAGTATTACCAGCAAGAATACAGTAAAAGTTTTCATGCTTTTTAGCTACGGTATTTCCTTCTCTGTTAGGAACAGATATTTGACCGCTTCTGTCAAAGACCGCATTCAAAACTACGGCAATACTTGGAGACATAGCATCGTATTCGTCAATAAGAAAGAGTCCTCCGTTTTCATAGAAATCAAGAAACTGGCTAGTGACGTACCCGTTAAGATTAGCAAATCCTACTAATTCAGATTTAGATGCTTCCATGTTACATGAAAAGGAAGCGTATCTCAATTTCATAGCATCTGCTGCTTGTTTAGCAAGAGTAGATTTACCAGATCCTGTAGGTCCTACAATCATTGCTTGTTTAAACAGTGTAAGAAACTTGATAAGAGTAGGAAGTTCTTTGTGAGCCATAGGATCATCAATCAAAGCTACAGGCTTTTTGTCTAAGAAAATTTCTGTGCGCTTAGATTCCAAGAAAGACTTGATAATATCTTCCTTGTTGTACACAAATTTTTCTTCGAGTTTCTCCAAAACAGATTTTTGGAGTTCTGACTTAATGCCTTCTCTGTGACGTAAAAGCACATTAGAGACGATTCCTTGTAGCTGTTCCTCTCTTAGACGATACATTACTACTTTGTCTACTCTTTCTTTGAGTAGCTCTTCTGGTAGAACTACTTCTACCTTCATTTGAGCGAGATTTCTATCTTCGCTTTCCTGTAATTTTGGTGCCATTGGTGTTTCTGTTTTGTTTATTGTAAATTGTTCTTGTGGTATTTGTAATACTTTTATATGGTCTAATGTGTAGCCATTTTCTGAAATAATTTTCCCTGTTTCATTTACCCAATCTACTCTACACCATCCTCTATGATCAAAGGCCCTGGAAACAATACCAAACACAGCTCCGGAAGATTGATGAGAAAATTCATGCTTTGGTTTCATGCTAACAATAGAGCCTACTGGTACAGTTTTATCTTTGGTTTCAATAGCTTCATCGTCCATTCTAGAACGATACATAGGGCCTTTATAAAACTTTCTTATTTCAACAGAAGTGGCATGTCTTAATTGTTTATCTGGTATAATTTTATGATTGATGAAATAATCAGCATGACTTACATTATTAGGGCTGTCTATTTCCAGACTGAATCTGAAAACGTTTCTCTTTTTGACATTATCACTTATTTCAACAATACGACACACTTTATTTACATCGCCTTCAGGATAAACTTGAGGATTGGTATTATATCCTCCACTCAAAATAACCACATAATCGCCTGGGGAAAAATGGTCATCTTTTACAACAAGACTAAAATCTTCGGCTTGGCAAGGCCAATCTAAATGAGATTCGTTGCTGGTCTTTATTTTGAATAAAAATCTTTTTGCTTGATGATCAAAATACAAAACTTCTAAAACTTCTACTACATCGTTAACTTTTAAAAATGAAAAATATTTTTCATTAGTAACTTTTTCGATTTTTATAAAATCGCCTACTTTAAGTTTTAAAGTTATAGGACCTGGTATACATTGCATACTTTTGGTTTTTTATTGAATTTTCTATTTTTAATAGAAAAGTAGTTTTTTAGCAGAAAGTTGATTTTTTGGGAAGAAAAACATAGCCTCCAGATGTTACTCCAGAGGCTATGCTTAATGTGCAAAATCCAGGAAAATCTTAGCGAGATCCAGCAGGGGTGATGTTAACTGCGCCAACAGCAGATGCTTTGGCACGATCAACACCAGCAGTACGTTCAGCATCCAAAGCTTCTTTCCACATTTTTGTTTGCTGATTTGCGAATTCCAGTCTTTCTTCCAGACTTTCGATCTTTGCCAGGTTACCAGCTTCACGAGCTTTGTACTCACTTTCCATCAGAGCTTTTTCTGATTTGAGTTGAGCATCTTTCGAAGAGGCTACTTTTGCTACTTCAGTAGCAATTTTTTGATCCATATTTGCCTTGAGAGCTTCCAACTCAGATACCTGCCCTTCGTACTTATCCTTCGGAACAGACACCAGGTTTTCACTTCTCAGAAAATCTTCAACGAATTTCTTTTGGTTGGTTTTGAATTCCATATCCAAATTGAATTCCTGTTCAGATTTTTTCTGGGCATAGGAAGTTTCCAAACTGGCAATTTTATTTTCCAGATCGGATACCTTGATGGTATTTTCTTCGATTACTGCCTCCAGGCCAGTTGCTGCTTCGATTGCTGCGCGTGCATCTGCTACTGCTTTAGACAGTTTATTTGCTGCTGCACCAATGATTACTTCTGTTTTGTGAGTACCTACTGTTTTCTTTGCCATTGTTTTGTTTTTGAAACGTTAAAAAAAATGATTAATAAATAGTTTTCTAGTGGTACGGATTAAATTACTTGGACTCAAACTCCTGTCCTTTGGCCTTCAAACTGAAGATAGTTCGAGGATCTATAGATTTGATCTTCATCTTAGGGTCCCCAAAGTCATTGAAGTAAATGTAGCCAAGTTTGCTACGTTTGGATTTGTTCACATTGCCTGTGATGTACCTTTTGGTTTTGTCTTTTTTGATGAAACCGATGGTCATGATTTTACCACCAGCGCTTTCAATCACTTTGACAATCTCTGTACGAGAGATTCTTGAAGGTTTTGACATTGTTACTTTTTTTGTATGGGTTATAAAAAATTTTGAGGTAGACTATTACAATCTACCTCAAAACCGTTTTGCTTACTTATCCAGCTCAGTGTACTTTGAATCTTGGAAAATACTTGTCTCTTGCATTCTAGGGAATGCTTTGGTCATGGATTTGAAGAACAGATGGCCGAGAAGATTTTCTGCGGTAAAATCTTTCTCCTGATCTTCACGCATGAACTCGATGTGATGTCTCATGGAAGCGATAGCATCCAGGAAGCGATCTGTGCTGATTACGCCCTTATAGAGCTTCTCAGAATACTTCTTAGCACGACGCGCTACCTCAGCTACAACAGCTCCTTGAAGCTTTTCAGGAGTAGCTTCTGCGGCTTGTTTGTAATCAACTTCTTCTTCTCCTTCCATACCTGTTGCATAGATTTTGTAAATCTTAGCAATAGAATCTTTGTCGCAGTAATCGAAGTGTACAACCTGATCTATACGACCAGGACGACGCATTGCTGGGTGAATCTTCTTATGGTTGTTTGTAGTGAAGATGAAGGTGCAGTTTACATTCTTCAGCTCATTACCATCCAGTTGGTTAAGCAGATCGTTCATCCCGCTATCGCGATCACCACCAGAAATTTGATCTACGTCTTCTACAAACACTGTAGCTGCTGCGTAGTTTTTCAGGTAAGGGATAAGCATTGCAAACAGTTCTGCATTGTGCAGATAAAAGAAAGTGCGTCCATAAAGCTGTTGACCTTGAACACCTACACGGATAGCAGTTTCGGTTTTACCAGTACCAAAATCTCCTGTCATCAGGATACTTGTTTTGCTGTAGTCAGCAAGACTGGGGATAATCAGGTTATTAATTACCCTTTCGGTTTCTGAATTCAGAACGATTGTTTTGTTCTGCTTAGGGTTGATAGGATCAGACATAAGAAGGCCACCACCTACGTGCCTAACTTTAATGGAAGTGCCTTTGATCAGGGAGTTTTGCAGAATGTACTTTTCTACTTCTTCCAGGAACATGTTGACCTCTTTCTCAAACTTCAGCTTTGCTCTTACAGCAATAGAAGAGTGAGAAATGTCAATAATGGCATCTTCCCAGCACGGAGCTTTGATAGAGCCGATGTACCCTTGAGTAGACAGCAGATTGCCTGCTTCGTCATACTTGATGGGAATTTGAATGTAATCATTACCAGCAGGACGACCTTCAGTGTTTGCTTTAGATACATGCAGCATACCGAAGTACTTGGCTACCATAGCTTTCATGGCAATCATGAAATCATTCACCAGGAAATTGGAATAGCTTCGATTGTACACACGGAATGTCTCCTCCTCTTCGAATTGCTTGATAAGATTGTGAGCCCCCTGGAGCTTGTTCATTCCTTTAGGAAGAACGACTTTTAAAAGGTTTTCTTGGCTGACGGTTTGAGTACCGTCTGTTTTGTTAGCAACGAATCCATGCTCCGTAGCTACTTCCGCGTAATCTCTCTTTGTTTCTTTGAGAATTACCTGATTCACGCGGTCTGTCAGTGATTGTGTCGACGACATTGATCTGATTTTATTGGTTAAAAAATGAATGACTAAGAACTTTCTTTTTCTTCATAGAAGAAGCAATCTGACACCCATACCGGATCAAACTGAATAGGCCAATCGCACCATCCGTTTTTTACTCCGTGAGGATCTAATTTTACTGTCGGAATTTTTTCAGATGTTTGTTTGTTTTCTAGAGCTATTTCTGCACCTTTCATGTACATCATTCCTATTTTCAGTCTCATGTCCAGTGGAAAACGTTCACAGCAAGAATGTGCGCTTCCTTCAAAATTACCCCTGTGAATACAGGTGTAACAGTTTGATTTGGGGGGTGTCATTTTTTAGTATTTTTTAGAACAGACAGTTAAAGACTGATTCCAAAAATATCTGATATCTTATTTTTGAGAGTTTCGGAACTGTCTCCTATAACCTTTTTATTGAACTTAACTCGAATATCTTTCAACAGGGATTCGTACCGAACATCCACTCCTTCGTATTCTTTACAGAAGTCCACTACTTCTTTATTATGTTTTTCTATTTCTTCCATAATATTAGCATATTCGGAAGTGTGCCTGTTGACAATTACATTTCTTATTTCCAAAACTCTTCTCTCTTTCAAATCTTCTGTTTTTACTCCATCAGTTATAATTTCGCACCCTACAAAATCATAAAGAGCTTTTTTCGTAGAAACTTCCGGGAAAAAATTACTGCCGCAGTAACTATCATACAACAATACTTTTTCTTTGGATTTTTCTCTTGTTACTCCGGGATAGTGAACACGAAGAGATCTTTCGTTGGAAAGGGATGCCTTACTTTTTGTACTAAGAGTAGAAAACATACGAGATATAGATGAATGCTCAATTGCTTCGTCTTTTACTTCAATTTTGTTCTTTTTCAAAAACTCTTTAATTGCTGTAATTCTTTGGTTTTTAATGCAACTTTTCATTTTATCTTCCAGTTCTTTGCTTCTATCCGAATAAAATAAAAGCCTGTCAGTAAATTTTTGATGCATCTCAGAAACAATTACTTCCAGAAGATCATTCTGGGTTAATTGTGTTTTAATGCCTTCAGCATTTATCTCATTTTGGGTGAGTACTGCAAGGTCTTTTGTTTTTGCTTTTGACATAACTAATTGATTTTTTATTTTTGAAAATTGATCAGCCGTAATACAATTCTTTGTTTAATTGTTAATTTGTTTTTATAGTCCAATTATTGGATAAGTATTTTACTTTCTTTCTTTTTTTGTATTCCACAAAATTTTTGATACGTTTTTTTAGAGGGCCAAAAAATAAATACTGTCTGTAATATTCAATGGAACTTTCTGTAACCTCTTCAACATCTTCTTCATTTGGATTGGTACAAATACCATACATTGCTTTTTCAGCTTCTATATTTATTGTTCCATTTTCTACAGTTATAGATACGTTATAGTGTTTTCCTAAGAAAGAACAAGAAGTAGTATCTACTACTAATGTTCCTTGTGCAAACTCTATATTTGCGATATCATAAAAGTTTTTCATTGTGTGTGTATAAAAGAGGTTCAACAATTGTAATTGATGTTAATCGATATCTGAAATATCTTTTACATCTTCGTAGCCGTATTCTTTGAATAGTTTGTGAAATAGGCTAACAAACCGAGACTGTCGTTTAGGATGAAGACTTGTTTCAGGGTGTTCGAGGTATAACCTTACACCAGATTTTTGTTTTCTTGCTGTGTTTAAAATACCTCCAATAAGTTGTATTAATCCTATAACTTGCAAAGCTTCTGGATTGTATTCAGCAAATTTAAGTAAGGTGCACACTCTTGTGTACTCTTCTGATTTATCTGTAAGTTGTTTACTAACAAAAGCCTCAGCTACTTGATTGTCTGATGTCCATTGCTCATCATCAAACATCATATAATTCAAATACCGAAACAAGTATGCTGGTACATGAACTCCATCAAATACGTTTTTGCAATAATATAATGCTTGATCTTTGCAATCTTGTGGAGTTATATAAACAGTACCTTCATCGTCTTTGGCTATTCCTAAACCGCTACCGTCTACAAGTAGAGTAAAAGGCTTGATAACAGGATGTGTAGCTAAAAACTTTTTTAATGAAACAGGGCTTCCCGGTCCTGCTAAACTAATGTCTTCTTTACTCATGTATTATAATTTTGTAACATTAGACGAATATAGTCTTTAGTAACAGTACAATCTGTTTTGTTCAACTCACCTCTTCCACTCATTCATAAAACTAAAATACAATTTGCCTATATGGTAATCATACCCAGGTTTGTATTTAATATCATCAGAAGAAGAATTGTTCCAGTAAAACACAATGCCTATTCCTACTATTGTAAACCACAATTGCATTCTACTTGCATTTCCTCTGAATATTGCTAACTTCCATCCACGGAACATCTCTTCTTCGTAAAACGACATGGTGGCTTTTATAGAATCAAGAAGATTCTTTCTGGCCTCCTCTTCAGTTTCACCCCCATCTACACATGATTTTAATTGAGGAAAATTCTCATCCTCAACAAAAGCAACATAGGAGCCATCTTCATATTGAACTTTTATTTTTATCGGAACGTAGGTTTCAGTTGTCATTATTTTGATTTTTAGATTGTTGCAAAGCTTCTTGTTTTATAGCATATTCAATATCCATGCTTTCATCCATAGTGAACACTTTCTTGCACTTGTTACAAATTAGAGCGTTCCCATCCTCTGTCCATTCAGCCAACGGTTCTCCTTCTTCTACAAAAGGTTTGCATGCATCACAAGTACATGCATACTCTGTTCTGCAATGAGGACATATAAAAGCTCCTTTCATACAATCAATTTTATAAAGTATAAGTATTGTGCTCCTGAACTTTATTTTTTACATTTTTCTAGGGTCTTGTTCGGACCACATTCTGTACAACTCTATTTTTCTTTTGTAATTTCTAGCTAACTTTTGAAGTTCATCCAATGATGTAGCCTTCAATACAGTATCCAATGAAATAGATGAAGGAGATGAATCATCTAAGTACCTTCCAAGAAAAGCATTTCCAGATTCGGCCAACTTGTGCATTTCTTTGCTGTCTGGATACACTTCTTTTACCGCATTAATAAGTTCTTTTGAGTATGCCATGTTGCTTAGTATAATGTAAATAAAAATAGTTTGTTTTATATTTTATTTAAGTGGTCAGAACAGGATTCGAACCTGTATGAGTTTGCAATTATTTATCACGGCTTCCAACCGTTCTCGGATGGGGTGTCCATCTGCAATACCAATTCTGCCACCTGACCTAAGTTATTTACTTATTTTTAGCACCCTCTTGTCTTATCCTGCTGTGGGAGTTTAACCCACCACTAGATGTACACACGCATAGCACAATAAGAGTAGGGTCTAGCTGAGCACTCATTCGTGTTGTTAGTTGTAATACATCTTTAAACTACTGAAATCAATTCCTTGCTCAAGGGAACAACACGTGTGGATTACTCCGTGAAACAGGTGCACTACCCGTTTTCCTTAGATGATGGACAAATTCAATCCTACATCCCCGTTTTACATAAGCAGTATTACTCTGCCTACAACACACCCTGTCAAATTCAGGGTAGCCTTCTTTATGTGATAAGTCGTAATATAACCATAGAGGCACTGACTACTTCCTAATTCACAATGGTATTCGATGTTCAACCAAAAATTTACTTTTTTGTACATTTATTAAATGCAATAATAAAAGCTACAGCACCTAATAACATATAACAAATAATAGCTGTTATAAAAATATAGTCTAAAATTTTTTCAGTATCAGACGACATGATAAAATTTATATAATTTATTAAAACCACCAAAAATCTTCTTCGTTATAATAATCTTCTGAACCACTATCATTTCCAATAGGGTTAGGAAATCCGTATTTAACAGCAGTAGCTTTGAAAATAGGTAGTCCGTATAAAGGGAAATAATCGAAATCTTCCAATCCCTCTTCTAATACCCAATTCCACATCATTACTACATTTGCCATTAAACTACAAGATATACCTCTTCTGTTTAAAGCTTTTTCAAAACCAAAAGCTACATCTTCTTCAAGCTGGGCAAGGATATTTTCCCTGTTATACTCTTTTACTGTGGAATTCCATTCTTCTTCAGTAACTCCTTCTTTGGGAGAAAGTCCAAATTTGGGAAGTTCACTAAAGGGTATAAATTGGGCTAATCTGTATATATCTCTTCCGTCTAAAGTTTGAGATTCATACGACTCAGCTATTTGAGCTAATGTTTTCATACTAAAAATTTAAAATGTTTAGTTATGGGAGCATGATGGGAGTCGAACCCACTATCTAATCCCTAAGCTTGCTGCTTAACATTCTGGGAATTGCATAACACCGCAAGGCAAGTGCTACGATGCTCCATAAAAAAAACAACTACTGCCTTTCTAAGAAGGTTTACACCAAGGTTACTCATACTCCACTGCCTTTATTGCATAGTTAGGAGACAGCCAGTATCTATGCGGCATATCTGTGCTATTAGAGTACATTGACCCAAACTACTCACAGCTTAGATCTGCGAGGTAGCCCTTAACGACCAGTTCCGTCGAGCGTAGTCCTGTAATTACAACAGGTCTATCTGTTACTTGTTTGTAGTCAATCAGTAGTTGTTAGTTACTTTACTTGTTCAGGTTGATCATGAATCCACTTGAACCACCCAACACTGTATTAGGAACAGTACCTGTCCATTTTTGTGCTTTTATATATTCGATATATAAGGGTGTAAGAGTCTGCTGTTCTCTTTTGATAGCCTCAGCACGACCAGCGGCTTCGATTACAGCTTGAGCTGAATCACCACGAGCCGTAGCAATCTTGGTCAAAGCTTCATTTTCAGCAGTGATACGATCCAACTCTGCCTGTTGTGCTTTTTGTATTGTTTCCGTTTTTTGCTTGATAACATTGGCCAACTCTTGCGGAGGAACTACACCAGGATTGATCTGTGATACACTAAAGTAGTCGCTCATTTCCTTTCTCAGTTCTTTTTCAATATCCTGTTGATAGCGTGCTTTGTTGTTGAAAATACTATCAATGGTGTAGTAGTTGGTAGCATTGGCCATAGCATTTACCGTAGCTGTTTTTATCCATGTATTAGTTAAGCTGGATATATCTCCACCCTTGATTAGGTTGATATAAATTTCTGCGGCTTTCTCAGGCTTTATAGCATAGTTGAAGCTGGGTGCTACTTGGATATTAAAACCGCCTTTTGTAGTTACATCAAAAGCTTGGTACTGAATAGGTTGCTGACGAATAGAAAACTCTACTACATCAGTAACCCAATCATTATACCAAGCCCATCCTTTTACAGGAATGGCATTAGGTATACCTTTTTCATTGCCTATTTTATCAATTTTTAACCCCACGTTACCTGAGTCTATTTTTTGTACAGACAAAGGATTGATCAGAGAAATGGTAATACTGACAAGAAGAATAACCGCTGTCTTCACTACTTGTTTGACATTAATTTGTTCTTCTTCAAAACGTGTATCCTTTTTTGTTACGTAGTTTTTCAAATTAAAACTACCAAAAAATAATCCTAACAAAAGGAAAGATAGGATTAGTGTTGCAAAGAAAATCATTGTTTGATTTGTTTTTTGATTTTAGAAAATAGATGTTTCAAATGAAAAATTAAAAACACCAAATAAGCAATTAACCCAAGACTGTAAAGAAACAGTTGCGGTAAGGGAATGGGTTTAGAGATTATCGGTGTAATGTAATAAATTGTTACTGATCCTGAAGCTACATTAGCTAAAAACATCAGAATGTACAATGTTGTTTTTATCATAAAACTTAACTTTTGTATTGTTACAAATCCAAATCATCTAGAGATGGGAGAGTATCTCCATTCTTTTTCTTGTAAGCTGCGGCTAGACAGAACGTAAATAACTTTAGGATTTGTTCGTTGTCTGCCATAACACTCACTAACATGCTTGCGATTTCTCCTAACTCCCCTTGGATAATTCCCTGAGCTTTATTGTCTTCAGTTACTTCGAAGTAAACTTTTGTTTTTGGTTCTGACATTTTATTTATGATTTTTAGTTAAAAAACTAGTTTGTAAACACCTGGCCCTTTTGGTTTTATATCTTTTACATATGTTTGGTAAGTCAAACCTTTGTCTTTTGAAACTTCTATGATAAAGTATTTTACATTTTCTTCATAAGAAGTTTTCCATTCAAAAATTAGGCAACAGCTACTTTTCTGTACTTTAAAATACTCCAATTTGATTGGCAAAGGTTTACACTTTTTATCATCCGGTTTCTTTTTACAATAGCAGTACTCAGATTCTTTTCCGTCTTCTTCATTCTCACATTCATCTAATCCAGAATTAGCGCCACTCCTAAGCACTTGTATTGCAGAATACGAAGCAGCTTCGTCAACATCCACTACTTTGAGTCGATATAAACTTGCTGTGTCGTTTAAACTTTCTGATTTAGTTTCCTTTTTACATGCTGCTAAAAATAACAATAAGAGCAGCATTAATAACGATTGTGTTTTCATATTTTTATTATTTTACTGACAACAATTCTTTTATTCCTTTTAACAAATTTTCTATCAATTCGTCTCTTTTGTCTATTTCCTTATCTCTTATTTTCAAAGCTTCTCTATAGGAATCGCAAAGCTTTCGATAACTTTGTCTAAGCTTATCAACTTCTATCTGATACAAGCGAAAGTATATGATATAGGCAACTAAAAATAGAGTAGGAGCTATATCCATGTAACTATGATTACCTGACGTTACATGGTATACTAATAAAACCAACCAACACAATATGAATATAGCGTCCACAATATATTCTTTGCGTCTTGTATTTTTATTGTCGTCGTCTGTTTTAATATAAACAGACCATACATATTTTAAAGCCTCTAAGTATATTTTACTCAAGTCTTTTATTTCACTAAAATCTTTCTTAAAAATACAAATAAACAATCCTACACTAATTCCAACAATATACAAGAATGTTATTTTCAGTGTAATTAAAACATTATATAAAAACAGTTTCATGATTAACAGTTTATTTGATTTTAGATGAGTCAATGTGTTTTTGTATTTCAGACCTCAGTAAAGTTATTAGAGTGTTTTTAGTCTCAAAACTTATTATATCCATATAATACAAATGATATATAGATCTTTTTGCAACATGAAAATCATTTGCTTTTTTTGTATCAAAAGAAACTCCCATTTCTTTTAATTGCGTTTCAACTTTTTTAGAGTTCTTTCCTAATTCTATAAAAGTGGGAGAGCCGATTTTCATTTTAACACAAATTTTTAGAATAAAAACAGTTTTTTCGGAAACAAACGACAGTATCTTTAGTCGCTATTCTCCACATCAAGCTCATCAAATTCTACTTCTTCCACTTTGTTTATGATAATGTAGACTTCTATAGTACCTAAGTCAGGAACTTGTAACTTAGAAACAAAAGTTTTTTGTTCTTCGATGTTGTTCTTTTTTGAATTCCAAGAAAGAGATTCGATAGTTTCAGTAAGCTTTTCTTTTAGCAGGTTTCCTGTGATTTTCATAACACATGTTTTTTGGTGTATAAAGAATTGGTTTTGTTATTGCGGAACGAATATTTTTTCTTTGTAGTAATTCATAGCATCCTCCACACTATCGAACTTTCCTATGTAAACAAACTCATCAAAATTGTTTTTGTTTATTACGATACCTGAAAATTCTCCCAAAGAGTCTAAATATATTACAGGATAGTCTTCTACTCTTCTATGGTAAAGCAGTTGTAGTTTTTGATCTACAATTTTTATAACGTTTTTTATGTTGTTTGTAACTGAAGGATATTTGTCCCAAGGTCCAAGATCTTCAATAAAGATCCCCCCACAAACAACTCTCATAGAAAAATTAGAATTGCGGTTCATTGTAGTATATTTAAATTGTTCGTATTTTGAACTTATTCCCACTTCACATCAAGTTCGGAGCCTGTTCTGAAGCGGTACCAGTTTTGTAAATCATGAAGACCTATTAATGGTTTCCCGCCATCTGGTGTATGGTAGTCATAATAATTACCATCTCTACTTTTGAATATCCATAAATCGAATCCGGGGGCGTCGTAGGTTTCTACCAATGCTTCTTCTTCTACCTTTTTAAATCCGCACCTCTCCAGGAGTTCGTGAGTAAGGGGTATGCCGCAATAGTTATCTTTAAAAAACCACTCAAAAGACTCTTCACACATACAATATATTTGCTCAAACTCCCTTTCTTCGTTCCCAATTTCAAGTACCTTGCCTATAATTGATGTGTCTTTAAATTCTTTTCCTGAAGCTATCCAGTTCCCAATCCTCAAATCTTTTGCTTGTAACGGGGTGTCTTTCATATACTTTTATTTTAAGTAAAAACATGTTTTACTTTTTATTTAAATAGAAAACATCTAATACCTTTGAACATGTAGACAACCCAGGCAGTTTAGAATAACTCTTTTCTTTGATTAGTTCATACCACTTATCATTCATATCTGCTATATACGCTAGCTTGCCATTGTAGTAAATAAAGGCTGCTCCTATCCAACTGTTCTCTATTACACAAGTATAGTATGAGGACATTGCACATCCACCAATTCCTTCCCAGCCTCCGGAAGTGTTACCCCACATTTGACCTACGTAATGTATTCTAATGTCTCTCCAGTATTTCCACACATTGTGGTCTACATATCTCTTGTCTTTAGAATGTCTAACAATACGTTCTTGTAGCTCTTCTAGTTTTTCTTTTTGCTTTGGGTCAAGTCCTTTAATGTCATTACACAATTCCATGTAATGACTTACTGCTGTAAGCAATTGTGCAGATTCTTTTAAATCGAATGATAATACCATTGCTTTTATTTTAGATAAAAATAACTAGTTGAGTAGTCGCAATCAATGTAGCTAATCCCTAATCAAACTGCATCTGTTTTAATTTTTCGTGCAACTCTCTTTGGCAATAGGGATTATGAAAGTTTCTTCCTTGATATACATCAAGGTTATGGAATATTCCGATATAACTTTCAATACCGTCACATATAAGTGGTTCAAATGATCTATAATGCAATTCAACATGCGGTATATTATTAGCATTACATCTAGCATCTAATTTAAGTAATTCAAATTCTTCAGGTTTACCAGCAGCTATATACGCTATCAGTTCTGCTTCTTCCCACTTAATACTGTCTATGTAACGAGTTTTAGGGTTATCTTTTTTCCAATTCATTTTCATTTTTTATAGTTAAAAACTTATGCTAATCTTTAGGACTTTCTTCTTCAGAAAAAAGATTTTCAAGCACGTCATAAACTACAGCAAAGAAGAAATATAGTCCTATGTAAAATATTGCTTCACCGATAAAATCACAAATTGCTTCTGTTAGATTTATTGCTTCGTAATGAAAACCATATTCGATAGTAAAGTAAATTGTTTGTATCAAATTAAAAATCATTGAAAAAATTATCAATGTTTTTGACAATTCCCAGTTTCGTTTTACTTTTTTAAAGTCCATATTAAATGTTTTAAATTTTTATAGTTAAAAACGTCCGAACCAAAAAAATTCATTCCTAACAATTATCCAATCAGTTGTTTTTTTATTTTTTCTTTTTTTAAACCAATTAATTTTCTTCATCCCCGAATTTTTCGTTATAGTAATCGGTGGGGTTAAAGGCAAATTTCACATTTCCATCCAAGTCTACATCTGCAATAAGCTGCATTTTGTTTCCCATTTCAATCATCTGCTCCCGCTCCATTGCGATGGCTCGTTCTAATGCGTTGCAAAACTCATTCATTGTGTACGTCTTAGCCTCATGATGGCCCTCTTGCCATGCTAATAGTTTTTCAAACTCATGACGTAGATAGCTTACCGCTGTCATCTTCTTTTCCGTGTTAGGGATAGTTGGTTTTGTTATTCTCTTGGCTTCAATTATCCGCCAAAAATTGGGCAACTGCTTCATCACGATATATATTTCCTTAGACCAGTACCACTCCAGCCATACATAACCACCATCAACTTTTACTGGATACCATGCAAAACGTTTTACATCCCTGACCTCTCCTTGTTTAGGTGCTTTGCTTTTTATGAACATAACATTTTTTTTACTTGACAGTTACTAAATAACTTTCTCCAACATAACGACCTGACAGTCTAAAAGTTACGCCTAATGGAAGATATTGTTTTTTTAGATGCTTTATAACAGATTTTACGGAAGCTAAACATGCTGTATTTGTGTTCCAAGGATAAGGCGTGTCGAAACTAACCCACTTTTTTGTTTGGTCGTTATACCAAAAATAATCATTACAGTTTAAAAACCACTTACTTTTGCCATCACGAGGTTTCCTTAGCAAAGGAAATTTGGAGTCGTTAGTACGGGATATTTTAATTTTTCTACCTTGTTGAAAATCAACAGGCGGCTTTGCAGTTAAATCAATTGTTTTAAATCTCTCAAATGACTCTTTGTCATAAACATCTTCCATTCTGTCTAAAACAAATTGGCTTTTACATTTTTGAATAAGATAAATATCTAACCAAGTTGGTGTATTCATAATTGGGACTTCGCCATTTGAAAAATGTTTTTCTTCATAGTCCCATACCCAATCACCAATACAAACTGTTAGTCCATCAAAAAATGTTAACTTTTGACAGTCTGCCCAATCTTTAAACTCTCTGTAATCTTTATAAGAGTCTGTGTAAGTTTTATCTATACCTGCCATAATCTGTAAAATATAATGTAAAATTCTTTTGCTTTTTATTTCGAAGATTCTTCACTTCTAATTTCAGAAAGAGTTTTACTGTCTGTTCCACACTTAAAAGCTTCTTCATTTGTAGGAGAACCATTTACATCTATTTTACCAAAAATAGGATGTTCACATAAGAACAGTTTTTCTACTCTACTTCTCACCACAGGCCCATAATAACCTGCCCAATATGCTAAATTACTGTTAGCTATTTCTTCCGCAGTATTGTTTTTGGGATTGTATTTAACACGTTCCTCCTCACTCCAACTATTCATGTCTTTTTGTATATAGTCTACATAGGCTTTTTTGTATTGTTTAGCATCTTTTTCACCTATTATTTTCATTGCAGGATCTAGTACTTCTTCACAAGACAATACTTTTTTGTTTTCTGGATTAAACTTTGTCATTGTTGTACAATTTGTGTGTGCTGTAATTACTACTAATTTTTTTTATTCAGCCTCTTTTTTACTTCATCAGGATTATTAAGAAGAAAAACTACTTCTTCGGCTTGTCCGTTGTTTAACAAGGTATCGTGATACTGCCAATAATGGATAAACCCGAACAAAGTTTTTCTTTTTAAAATATCAACTACTTCATATCCATATTGTGTTGAAAAACGTGGTGAGCTTAACTTGAACATGTCTTATTTTTTCTTCTTAATAATTGTATTGACAGCAACAGTTTCTTTGTGTTCAGAAAGAATTCTGATAATTTTATGCCGCAGAGTACTATTCTCCGTTATATTTTTAATTTCTTGTTCGTACTCAGCAATTTTTGTAGAGTTATCAATAGTGTTATTAGATTTTTCCTTTTGGATTTTCAACAAAGATATAAGTTGAGATATAACTACAATCTTTGTATTATTAATAGATAAGACATCATTAATCATTGGAACAGCTTCTTTTATTGATTTTTTATACCAAGATCTTGATATAATAAATTCAATTTCAGAATCTGTAAACTCTTCTTTCTTTTCTTCAATCTCTGCTGGTTTTTTGCTGAAGGATTCCTCTAGCTCTGTTTTGTGTAATTCTAACCATTTGAGGTATTTTGCTTTAAGATTTTTGTTTTTGTCAATATAATCTCTTTTAACTCCTAAACCAAGATCATCATGGTTTAAATAGTATCTTATAAAAGAATAAGCTGATGGGTTTGGATCTTCTTCAACACAATACCTGTCTGTAAGACAATACCAAACGTCACTATGTGCTACTGATACTTCTTTAATGTATCCTTCTTTTATAAGACTGTCTATTTTAAGTCTAAAATTTGAATCCATTTTAACCACTGCTGAAGTCAATCCTTGCCCTGTCTTTATATAAAGATCTACTATTGACTTGTAAAATTGAGCTTTAGTCATTTCTTAAGTTGTATAAATTACAGTAAATTGATCTCCTTCTGTTCTCGTATGCTTACCATCTCTGCTGAACAAAAATTCCATATTAGCTTCAGGGTCAGACAACCACTCTACCATATAACAACCTGAATGAAAAATAACTTTGCCTACACCGTAATCACATTCAACCCAATCTCCTTCACAAATGCCTACACCTTTTTTATCGTAAAGTCCCGTGAATTTTCTTTCTTCATATTTTTTTGCTGCAATTTTACAGTCCTCAAAAATGTCAATTGCAGTGTAGTAAGCACTGCACACTACCCACCCAACAAAAAAATCTGGTATTCCGTATGGAAGTGTTATAAATAAAAACATTACAAATAGGCTAGATGCACTTCCTATTAATATTTTTATGATTTCTTTTTTCATGTTATTTATTTTTTACTTCTTCCAATATAGATTTTATTTCTGATATCAGATCTTCAAACATATCGTACTGTTTTGTTTTTTGTTCCCCAGAAGTATTGCCTGAAGTAAACTCTACACTGGCGCTCCACCCATTTTTGGAGAATCGTGTTGGCTTACGATAATGTATGAAAATGGAAGATATAGACTCTTTATTGAAAGGATCTATGATAATAGAAGGAAGAGAACTTTTTGTTTCTTCTTTACTATCTTCTGATGAGTGTTTATCAACGGGGCTAGAAGAATTTTTTTCTTCTAAAAATTTTATTCCAAACATAGATAGATTTTAAATTGAATAAATACAGAAAATTATTGCAAGAAGGGATCTGGGTTTCCTTCTATGTTGTAAGATCCGTCGTTTGGCCTGTAAAGATTCATGTACTGTTCGTACGATACTCCTACTGAGAAGTTTATGGGAGTTCCAAGTTCATAACGATAGTGTATTTTTCCATCTAAAGACCTGTCACCGTATATTTCCCCAGTCTTATTGTAATCTTTGATAGCGTCTTTAACGTCATCAATGAAAGCTTGGAGACTCTTTTTTAAGAATACACTGGCCGGAATATACATGGTAGCGCACTTTCCATACTGTATATCACCTTCCACTCCTATTCCTGCTTTAAAAACTATAGGAGTAGCAACTTTCATTGACATTTTGTACTTGTCAAGAACAGGCATCAATGCGTTAGCTAAAGTCACACTATCTTCTAATTCGTTTCCGAATATATGAAGCTTCCAACCGGATATTCCTCTAGCAAAATTTGTTACCCCTATGTAAAACCAGTTGAGATGTGGTTTAAGCTCTTCAGCAGTTATTTTTTTGTATTCCATTTTTTATTATTGTGGTGTTGAAAAAGAGTTACTTCTTGCACAAATACCAATCTTCGCACTCATACCCTTTTTCTTTTAATTCATAGCAGTGTTTAATGTAAAAGAAGTTAGGCACTTTCTTGTGATGGAAAGAAGAGATCTTTTCATTTCCATCTTCTGATTTCATATCAAAGCGATGACCACCAACATCAGGAGTTAACTGGCCTGGAAGATTGTTTTGGACTATTGCTCCGTTAATAAGAGCAATGTGTTTTGTACCCAGGAAGTACGACAACACATATCCAATGCCAGGGAAAGCTTTCTTTTCGAAAATCAAATTAGAATTTTTCATAACTTTACAGTTTTTGTTAGTGTATGTATTTGGTGGTAATTAATTGCAATGCCAATAAGCTACTCCTCCGTGATTATCACATTCTCCAGAATAGGAAGTACCGTTTACAAAATTAAACCCAGTTCCGTCTACACATCTGCAACCTATTCTTTGTTCAATAGGACAATCTTCAGGTAACACATCTTTCTTTTTACAAGACAGCAAAAAGAATATTAACAAAGTAACAATAGTGTGTTTCATATATAGTATTTTTATAAAGGATGCCCTAATTTTTTTAAATCATCTGAAGAAAGCCAAATAGTATCTGCATACACAACAGCAAAAATACACAACCACCAAGGAGACACTAAGAATATAAGAAAGAATCCAAAAGCAGGACCAGCAAGTATTATGTTATGCATCCATTTTTTCATCGTATCTCTATCGTAAGAATAACTTACTGACATAGAACAAGAGTAATTTACTGTACTTGTGTTATCCTCTACAAATTCTATTTTTGGAACTCTAGTTAAATTTAACTCAGGAAAATCACAATACCCAAAATAAAAAAATATAAAACTAGGAATCCAATGCCAAAGTTCATGGTATAGAGTAGCTAGAAAATCTAGTACATTATGTAAAACCCAAATAAAACATTTTATTTTCATTTCATATAATTTATTAAAAAACAAATTAGTTTGAAGATATTAATCCTGTTACAGAAAAATAGTGGGTTTCAATAACTTCATGAGAATCTTCATTTTGCATCCAAGCACGTATTTCTTCTAGTGGATATTCCCAAGATATGCGTTCTACAAATTTTTTTTGTTCTATATCAAATTCCTTTTCTATAGGATAGCCCGGACACTTTACTACTCTTACTTCAAAAGCTCTTTCGTCTTGAAGCATATTATGTATAGACTCTTCTGTTTCTTCCAAAAACTTAACCCCAAGAGCTTTACCAAACCCTTCTTTATTCAATACGTTATGTTGTATGTTATGGAGAACTGTTTCTACTTGAGATTTTGAGTAGTAGTATATCTTTGGAGGACTTAATTTTATAGTGCCAATGGTATCTAATCGGTACCCAATCAAAACATCGTTTTTGTAAAAAGCAAAAGCGATAGGAACTTTAGATTCCATAACAATAAATTTAAGTGAAAATTAAAGAACAAAATGATTTTTTGCGAACCAAACGACAGGTAGACTAATAATATTTTCCTTTTTGGTTTTCAACAGCTTCAATTACCCAATTCGGCAAGTTTAATTCTTTTACTATTTCTTCAAATAAAACTTTTGGTAACACTCCTTTAGCTCTATCCTCAGCCCACATTTTAATGTGAAGATTCACACTGCCCTTTACTTTGAATAAAGTTTTGTATATATTAGGATGTCTGGTAGATTTAATAGCTTTCTTTCCTTGAGAATCTGCAATATAAAATGCTTCTATACCATTGACACTTGTTCTATCATACTCAATTTCTTCAAAAGGCTTTCCATCAAATTTAAAATGATGCCTTACTTTAAGGTACCATTTAATTTGAATTAAGACTTCCGGTTTTATTTTCATAATGCTGTTTTAGTGAAAATAACCGCAGGGGCCTTTTAATTTTATAATTTCTTCAGACCATCCTTGTTCTTCAGTTCTTTCTTGACTCCAAGCATGAGGTTGTATCATGACATGACGATCTCCAAAAAATGGAATATTTTTTGCCCAAATTTGATACTCATCAAACCCATCTCCTTCTTTTATCCAAGTAGCTTTAGAGGATATCTCTCCTATTACTTTCCAGATAGCATCACACGGCCATTCTCTAACGTGACCTACTGAAGATGGTTTAGTAGGGTTGGCTAAATATTTGATGTCTGCTATTAAATAATCTTTTTCAAGTAATTCTAAATTAACTACTTCAAATCTTAACCCTTTCTGATAGTTTTCAACAGCTTGAGGTTCTACATACACATCTTTATCTCCTACCTGTATATCTTTTGAACAAAGAAAGAGTTTTACTTTTTTACAATTAGCTCCTTCTTTTAAGTTTTTTACTGTATCTTCTAGTGATAAAGGTTCAGTACCGAATTGTGGAGTTAAAAAGAATAACATAGGAAGTACCCACCTTCCAACTTTTTGTAATTTTCCATCCACTAACTCGAATTTGTCTATCTCCACGTAATCTTCTTCTTTTATCTCTCCTTCTACAGGGAGATACTTAGCAAAGTATTTATTTTCCATGTTTTTTTCTAGCTTTTTTTAATAAACCGTCTATACTAGACAAATCTATTTTGCCGACTTTATCAGGATCTTCTCCACGCTCTCTGAGTTTTGCTTTTAGCAGATCATTCAAAGCAGCTAAAGTCACTTTATGTTTTTCATATTCCATTTCATGCCCCACGCTCAATCCCAACTGATATACCTTATTTATGAAAACATCAATAACATCTCTCCCCTGTTCTTTTTCTCTTTTTAAATTGCTTTTTTCAAACGAGTCTTGGATGTTTCTGTCACTAATAAGAACCGTATTAGATTCAATTTCAGGTCCTTTGTAGGATATTTTTTTAAAAGACTTCTTTCTGATATAGAGTAACTGGATTAAAAGTTTCCTTAACTCAGAAGCAGCATCTGTATAGCTAAAATCTTTGTGCTTACTCATAGACTAGTTTTTATAAAAAATAAGCCTAGCTTTTGAAACTAGGCTTATTTTAATATTACACTTTCAAATTACCAGCTGGCTAGCACCAGGTATCCGTTACGGTGTTTAATTACCGCAATAGGATCGGGATTGATCTTTGCTTCAATTTTACCAGGATCATTTGTGGTTTCCGGTAGAAATTTACTGGCGTGGGCTACTACGTATATAGGACTTTTCTGTTTGGTTTCAACGATTTTGATATGATCGCAATCTGTTGGTAACCCGGCTACTTTCAGAATATTTTCGTCAATTACATGGTAGCTTGATTTATTACATGTGCTCCAACATCTTGATATTTCGTTATAACTCAATAGAAGTTCCGGAGAAGTAACGTCTCTGCGATCACATGCTACATAAGAAAGCATGTCGTCTTCCAGGGCTTCATAGTTCTTTTTGATTTCAACCATCTTATCATCCGGAATTACATCAACATACCTGTCGGCAGTGGCTACGATAAAGCCGTTATCGGCCAGTAGTTTGTCCATTTCCCCGTAGCTAACATACCGAAATCCCTTGGCTTCCCATTCAGAACGTTCTTCGTTCGCAATCATTTTACTGATGGAAGAAACGTTGGTGAAACCAGCATCGTGCAGGAACTGTGCATAACTTTCTTTTTCCGGCTTTTTAGTGCTTTTGTCAATGAACACAGCACTCATCCCTAGCGTAAGGATAGAAACAAGAATCAACATAACACCAATTGTCTTTTTCATGATCTTTTTTTTTAAGTTAAAAAATAATCCCACTTCAAATTGTATGAGAGCGGGATAAGGTAAAAAAGACGTTGTTTATTTTAAGTTGACCCTGTCGGGATTGAACCGACGACCTACTGATTATGAGTCAGTCGCTCTGATCAACTGAGCTAAGGGTCAATAAAAGGAGTAGGGTAGTTTATAAAACCGACCCTTGCTCCTTGCAGAATCACTCGGCAACTTCTTCGTTCAGCTCTTCAAGCTTTCCTTGTAGTGGTAGTCCATAAAAAATTAATTTTTACAATAAAAATAAAACACTTAAATATGTTCTTGTAGTTCTATTGCTATATAATTTGAGGACTCTATCAACTGATCTTTGGTTACACAGCTAGAGATACAAAACTTATCCAATGTAGATAAATTTTCTGGTAAACAAACCATAATATTGTTTTCATTCAATTTTTTATATTGAACAATAGGGTATTCAATTCTAAAATTATTCAAATTCAAAAAATTAGAATCAAAATAATTTTTGATGTCTATTAAATCCTTTCCTAAACAAGCAACAACTTCGGTTTTTTTGGAAACAAACACTAGCTGGTGCATTTCAAATTCATTGTGGAAGTTTATTTTTGCTCTATAAAAAGACATAGACTCCACTGACTCTACTGCATTTTTAAGGCTACTCACATTAATATCTGTACTATCTTGCACTGCATCACACAAATATGAAATGACTCCCTTGATTATAGTAGGGAGATTGTCTGAAATTAATTTTTTACCACAAGTAAATGTAACAACATAAGCTTCCATACTAACAGTATTTAAATAAAAAACAGTTTAACTAATCACACTAACTTAGCCTTCTACTACGGCTTCCCCATCTGGTTTTAAACACCGACTCCACCGCCTCGAAGGTTCCCAATAGTCTGCAAGATTTTTTCGCGGTAAATAGGACAATCATAAAACCTTGCATTGACTACAATGGTACTTTCTCATTTGTTAGTGTGATTAGCTAAACTATTTTTATGTTATGTAAAAGTCAAACTATTATCACGTTAATTATTAATTTAGATACATACAAAAATGATAGTATTAGTACTAGACTAACTATCATATTGCATGTTATCATTATTATGTTATCATCAAACTTATATTCCCATATCCATTTTAAAACAGATATGGTAGCTCTTATCATGATCATAAGTACCATAATAAGAAAAATGTCTATGATCGACATAAAATAAGTTTTTGTTATAACTTTTTTACAATCCCAGGTTCTATACTTTTTTGTTTTCTCCAGGCTTAGATTTCCAGTCAAACCATTTGCTATGGATAAACATGACTATGTTGGGAGACAGAAGACACTGCAAAAGTATCGCGTTTATTACTGCTAGATAAAGGACTAGTTCGTAAGGGTTTTTTTCAAAAAACTTTATCAGACTATTCATGTGACTGGTTTGTTTGTTGTGCCTAAGATTGTTTTATTTATTGTACAAAGGAGCACACCATACTACTATGTATTTAATGCAGTTGAGTACTAGACTCACATACAATGCTGTCACTATGATAGTCATAATTGCTATGCCTGCGGCTTCGTTATCATTAGTGGCAACGCCCCATACTCTTCTTAGAAGCCAATTATGTAAATGAGTCGCTCCTATTACTATCAGGAGAAGGAAGCAAAAAGTAAACCATAGCATATAAATAAATTTTATGGTGTAAATAAAATTTTTAGTATTACAAATCTTCTTTGTTATGCCTAAGAGACTTTATTCATTCTTATTAGGATTATTCAGACCATTCTTTATGGAGCTCTTGCAAAAGCTTCATTACTTCAGTAACTGGCATTCTCACTCTCTCTTGTGTGTAGTATTGAAACATTCTACATGCCGATACTTTATTACCCTCATCAAATTTAATAAGGACTTCTAAAAGATTATCATCACTGATAATTTTATTTACTTCAGTAGTCTTTCTCATAACTTTGTTTGTAAAAAATAAAAACCCAGTCAGTGTAGAAACACAACCGGGAGGTTATTTTAAAAACCTTATCCATAATACAACTCGGTTGGGAAGACAGGATTCGAACCTGCGACCCCCTGGTCCCAAACCAGGTGCGCTACCGGGCTACGCTACTTCCCATTAAAAATCAACCAGTGAACGGTACATATTAATTACAAGCTTTCCGCTGAAAAGGGAGGCGGTGCAATTCTTCAAAGAAGATGCTACGAGCCTTTGGAATATATGCAGCAGATTATCTCATGCATACTGGCTGATTTTTATTTCCTTGCAAGGATTTATTTTAAAGATTTAACTTACTACTCTTCTTCACATTTTTTACATATCTTTTTCGGAACAGCTTCGATTTGATTTGGAAATAAATAATACACTTCTTCTCTTGGGTCTCCCGAATTGCTTTTTAAAACTTCTCTGCAATTATCGCAAACGTAGTTTTTGTATTCAGTTTCTACGTTTACTACAGTAGGGTTTACAACGGAAGTCATATATTATAATTCTGTTACGTTAATAGATTCTTCAACCAAATCAGTTTCGTCTATGTCTGAAGTTTTTGCAAACAACCATGAGTCATATAAATAACCTGGATCTTCTGCCAGTTCATATCCCACTTTGCTCTCTAACATATCAGAAGATTTTGTATTTTGCACTACGTCAATTACTAAGTAGTCGTTTCCAACTGATACTTTAGATGCTCTACCTTCCCAACAACGAACAGGTTCTTTGATACAAATTACAACCATAACAAAGATTATTTATTTATTATTACAGGGAGAGTTTGTATGAATGTAAAATCTCTTACATCTTTTTTATCTTCCTCAACTTCATCAGGACTATTACAAATAACGGTCATTACTTCTCCAGTTGTATTTCTTTTCCACACATTAATAAACACTAATTCCACCTCTTCCATGCTGTCCATAAACATATCGTAGACATGTACTTCATCACTCTCCACACATTCATAATAATACTTTCCTTTTATAGTAACCCTAATAATAGAATCGTTTTCTGAACCAAGAAATACAAAAGGATATTTATCTTCACTTTCATCATAATGAACAAACTTACATCTCTTTCCGGATCTTGAAATAACCGGATAGCCTAGCTTTACTTTTTCCGGATCAAAAGGAATTCTACCACCGCTTTTTTCCTCTGGTTCTTCTTTTACTATTTCAAAACAAGTAGCATCCCAATTTGATTCTCCAATAGGTTCTGAACATCTATAACAAACGGGAGAACCTTTTATACTAGGTATGTGATAACACTTGGTTTCTTTGCACGGGCATTGTCCATGAAGTTCTGATTCTGCTTCAAACACATCTCCCTTTTTCCACTTATCTGAATTAGATAGAGCCCTTACTTTAAACATACCAAATAGTATTTAAACAATTATCTTTCGTTAGTACCCTTGTCTGTCTCTTTGGCAAGTTCAACTGCTATAGGAATTGATTTCCCTGAAGAAGAAATTAAGTAGGTTACTTTCACTTTTTTCCAAATGTACCATTTACCTTCCAACTTGAAAGGAAAAAAAGGTGTGTATACTTTAACCCACTGTGAACCGGGACGACCGGCACGATTTGAATTTGTGTTTTTCATTTTATTTTTTTTTGTGAAAAAACTTACTTAACTCTTTCTACCAATAAGTAATAATGGTATGGAAAAGACTCCATTAACAAAATCGTATCGCCAATTTTGTGTGCACTATCCACATTAATGATCGAAGTGGCAGGAGAATAGCCATAAAATCCTATTGAGGAATTGAAAGGAAGATATCTGGCTTTAAATTTTGCATCTCTTTTTTTGCTTTCATTACAAGATGTAAGAAAAATAAAAGCCATCAAAAATATAGCAATAAGTTTTTTCATTGTTATAATTTTAAATTTAAAAAAACAGTAAGTACAACAGTCAGCGGTTATCATAAAAGGTAAGCGCTTTTATCCTTGTTTTATATATAAACTTACTGTATTTTCCCCCTCCGCATCTCAGTTGTAACAATGTAGCTTTCTTATGTTTTAGGCGACTAACCTTATTATTTGTTTTATTTCTTACGAAAAAGTCTTTGCTACATCATTATAACTGCTCATCCTTGGGAACTGATTAACTTTATTTCTGTAAGTCTGAATGACTACAGCCAATCTCCATCCATTTGTTAGCATCTCTACTAAGTTCAAGACAACAAGAAGGTTTAATCAGGTGGTTTCACATCTTAAAGGGTTAGAATTTTTAAGCTCTCGGTCTATACTATTACTAGTACGTCGCCAGCCCCTCTTTGAAGTCGGTTATATCCACATGAGAATGGTGCGTTAAAAAAGAAACACACTTGATTTAAATCAAAGCATGTTTCTTGAGTTCTTTCTCAAGCAGGGAAGAGTTCTGCTTTCAGATCTTCCAGGCGTTTCAGGCCATTCTGGAGAGATTCCAGATCTACTTGCTGCTTGATTACATCTTGAGCATTGAAAGGCACAGATCCTTTCAGGCGGTCGAGCTGTTTTTCAGCTTCACTCACGGCACGCTTTGTAGCTAATACATCTGCTTCCAATTGCAGCTTTGCTTGTTCTCCCTGATACTGCGCATCCTGCTGGTCTTTTTCCTTTTCGGATTGACGGATACGCACGAGATAAGTTTTCGACTCTGACATTGTCATTTGTTTTTAATGTTTGAAAAAATTTGATTATATCTGATGTTGTTACATCCTGTGTTTTTTCTGTGTGAACAGTATACTTTTTGTTTATTCCTTCTATTGTGCTAACTAAATGATTTAATGTTTTGTCTTTGATTGCACTAAAAAAATAATCAAAGTCTCTACTGCTAATTACTCTACGCCAGAAATCACGACCCATTACAGAATAATCCCAAGTAAAACCTTTATTTAATCTACAAGCAGTTGTATCTTTTTGAAAAACGGAAACGTCTCTTTCACCTACTTGTAGCTCTTGCTCAACTAACATGTACTCTACTACTTCTAAAGGAAAATTGGTTAAACATCCAACCAAACAGTCTTTGGTTATACTATGAGGTTCATCTTCTTTATTCATAGGAACATCTGATTCATCTAATATGAATCTAATAGCTCTTAGATATACTGGTATCCCCTCTATTTCTACTGATGATGGTGCTGGTATATTTTTAACAATATATCTAGATCCCTTTTTTAAATAGTAACAATCTTTATCATCAATAAGAATAACTGCATCTCCTGCACGAAATTTAGGGGCTTGATAACAATAAAGATCGAATTTACCATCGTAGCCTGCTCTGTACATTTTATAGAAAATTTCTCTTCCTTCTTTTGATATCCACATAACTTCTACCCGTTCTTTTTCAGGATATCTTTGAACAACTACTCCATACGCAGTCCCTTTATCTTCATCACCATAGTCCCAGTCTCGTCCCCTTACTACTTTAGTTCCTTCTGAAACACTATATGTAACTACTTGCATAATTTATGGTTTACGGTTAAACTCTTTTTGTACAGAAGACAGTATTTTTACAGCATCAAGGGTAGAAATATTGCTCCACTTGGGAGCCATATAAGACGACAACAGTTTTCCTGCATCCATTTGTCTTGTTTCAAACAGTATAAGACACTCCAATATTTGATCATCGGAGACAAAAGACTTGAGTGCTTTTATATTTGTCATACAACTAACTATTTCTTTTCACAATCATTATTCGTAATATTTTCCCAATAACTATCCCACACAAAAACTGCACAACTTCCTAAAAATGCAGGAAAGAATATGGGGGAAAATATTACAAAAAGAATGGCTCCTATGATCTTGATTTTTTCTCCTCTGTTAATTCCATTTATAACATCTTGTATAGAAAATCCTATACAAAAAACAACATAGAAAGACAATACAAACCAGAACATAAGTTTTGTTTTGAGATTAGAAATAAGAATAAAAAAAGGAAAGCAGGGAGAGAATGTGGGGCATTAGTGTTTCTCTGTGATCGTCCCTGCTTTATCGGGCTGCAACCCTATCCTACTATCTTACGCGAAATACATTTATCTCGCATGTGAATTAATAACAACTCAAATCAGGCAAGTCTGCGTTAGATCTAAAAAACCTACAACCTTTACAAAAATTTACACCATGAATCTTTTTAGACTTGCAAGGTACACAGTGTATATTAAAATGAATGTCATAGTTTATCTCCTCAACATACTTTACTTTAGGCATATACTGTTCAAAGAGAGTACGCCTATGCTCCTTCATCCACATATTGTATAAGATAAACTCATCATCATTCAAAAATTTATCAGCGTCAAATCTTAATTCGATTACTTGAGCTTTCCAGATATTAATAAACACCCTTGCTTTCGCAATGTCTACACTTTTAGACGTAAACTTTTTATAGTCTATGTATTCTTTAGTACGCTTCTTATTTTGAAAGATAAGATCCAGCACAAAAACTATTGCTGCTATTACAATAACAATAAAGCAAAAATTAAAAAAGTGCATACAAAACTAGTGTGGTAATTAAATATTATTTAAGCAACCTTTTTCTACAACGACTAAGAAGGTCTGAAGAAGCTTTGCCAACAACTTCAAAATGATTGGGATCAATCGTAGTCTCCCATCTCATAGTAGTATCAGTGGATACAAGCACAAGAGGGTGTGCATCGCATGGATCGTAGTTTACCACAACCGCATTGTAGTAACAATCAGAACCACTACGCAAAGTAAATCTGCTTTCAGGTGTGGGTTTTACCACATCTCCTACTTTGAAGTCATTCATTGTTTAGGGGAGTTTGAAATAAGAGGCATGTTATATAGGGATAGTGTATTCTAATGGCAGTGTATTTATTAATACAAATCTACCATCACCATTATCTTTGGCGTCATTTTCTTTTTCTTCTTCTGTATTACAATTGACTAAGCGTATTTGTTTGTCTGTTTTATCCCACCACACATTAATCCACGCTTTTGCTTTACTACTTTCTTCTTCGGATACTACCATTCGAAGAAACTTTTCAGCAACTTCTCGACTGTAAGTATGATGAATTCCATTAGGATGCCAACGAATAAGTAGTGTGTTTTCATTAAATCGACAATGCAAAGGATACACACCAGTAACATGTTTAAATTTAGCTCCTCGTCTTGCAGCATCGAAGTCAAAAGGAATTAATTTGTCGGCCATGAACAGTATTATTAGTGAGAACCCAACATTTTTTCTACAGCAGCTACAAAATCTTCCGGTGCAGGATCAGCAGTCACTTCACAATCATCCAGAACAGAAAGATCACAGTCTCTTCCTAGAATCATTTCTTCCCCCATGTATACTTTGTCTGCATGGCCTAAAATACCGATAGAGGATTTGCCGTACTGTTCATGAATTTCTTCAGCATGCTTCGTAAGCATGAACGGAGAGAAGCTGCCACCTACATGAGTATGATGGAGTTTTATGTGATCCTTTGCTTCCTGGGTAATAAGAACATTTTGTGTGGAGATCACAACCCCAAGCTCATCGGGATTAGAAGGGTCGTTTATGAACGGAGTGTCTGAAGGAATGGTAATTCCAATATGACCCTTGTGAGAAAACATAAAAGCTTTTGACATTGTATTTGATTTTTAGGTGGTAAAAAAGGAAAGCAGGGAGAGAGGGAGGTATCTCTGTAGACCCTGCTTTATCGGGGTTAGGAGGCCCCTATCCAATTATGTAAAGAAGCTATCTACGTAATCCCAAATAGCTTCAAGTTCTTCAACCGAGTAGTCAGAAATAGGCATAATAATATTAATTTACAATACTATTTCTTTTTGAAAAGAGGAGCTCTTAACTACTTTTTCAGGCAAACCACCATTAATAAAGTACTGGTGAACCAAGGTATTGATTAGGCGGGCTCCCAAAGTATTATTGTCATAGTTATCTTTCAGATAATCTTTGATAACATTTTTAATATCATCTTCCTTAGACCCTTTAACAAGACTACAGTATTGTTTTATCAAAGGAGTATTGTCAACTATCACATAAAGTTCTTCAAGAGTCAACTTAATAGAATTAAATACAATGCCTACCCTTCCGAGGAACTCAGTCTTCAAACCAATCTCTCTCAGTCTATCAATAGTAATATCAGGTTCTCCATTAAAAGCACCAGCAAACACAAACAATACGTTCTTAGTAGGCACGTCTGTGTACTTACCGTAATCAGCATACACACAAGCCGTAGAACCTTCCAGTACTTTCAGAAACTCATTCTGCACACCAACTGTAGACTCATGCGCAGCACTGTCATTAGAGTTGCCACTGATAAACAACTTGTCAAACTCATCAACAAATACAACAGTAGGCACACCGTTTCTTTGCATTAAGGGAGACAAGGCCTTGGATAGGGAATTGCCTGATGTGCCTTCCTTGGTGAGCTGCGCAGCATTTATTTCAAGAAATCCAAGCTGATACTCTTCGGCCATATTCTTAATCGTATGTGTCTTAGACCCTCCAGAAGGACCAGTAAGGATAAAGTGAGGTTTGATCTCACACTCACTGGCTTTAAAGATTTTAAACACACGATCTACCTGAGACACTAAAGTGTCTTGACCAATAATATCTTTTTTCATCAGCAATAAAATTGTTCGTTTAATAATTTATTTTGTTCTTTCCAGTATTCGTGTCCTTCAACAGTACCGACCCATACAAAAGCACCTTTGATAGCATTTACATATGTATCTATTTCACGATCTAGCCTATTATTATAACCAGCAAGTTCCAAGGCTCTTTTCCTGGCTTTTTCGTCTTTTATAGCACTAAGCGCTTCTCTTACTGTCATAGGTAAATTGATTAACTTGCAATCTTTTAACAAGACTTTATGTCCTCTACTGGGTAGGACTTTAAGATGCTGATCTTATCTACAGTGTATACATCTCCTCCATTTACAACAAACCTTTTGTTTACTGCACAGTATGTCCTTGTTCTTTTTTCAAAATAAACAAGAGCTTTTTCACTAGCAGCCTCAAGAGCTGCTTCCACATGCAACCTTGCAAACTCGGCTAAGCACACTTCAATATCATTAGCCTGATCAATAGAGGAGTATCCTCTTTTCTTACACCATTCCTCAAAGAACTCATCAGCCTTTGGAGGTTTTTTGTATTTGTCGGCCATGTAAATTATTTATCACATTATTTCGATTTTTTTGGAAGCATTCGAGTGCACAATTTTCACAGTTACTCTACTATTCAGCATAATACTTATTTAGTTTCTCATTAAGTATGAGATTCTGCGTTTCCCAATACTCAGATCCTTCCTCAGTATCCTCCCATATAAAAGCAGCTGCTATTACATTAATCCTAGGAAAAGCTTCCATATCTAATATCTCTTCATCCCCATTTTTCTTAATATACTCAATAATCTTATTCTCAACCTCACTATTTTCCAACAACATGATAGCCTGTCTGGTAGTTAGCACAGTTTTGGCAGGTGTCTTCCGAGACATAATAGAAAACAATTTCCACGTAACGTAGATGACTGCAATAACCCATAATAAAGTAATAACTCCTGCGACAAAGATATTCATATGTATTAATTTTAATTAGCGGACCACGTGATATTATCAACTCTCTCTTCCATCATCAGTCATAATAATAGCATAGTCTGAAAAGTTAACAGCATCATTTTCCAAGGCCATTTTAAAGATCTCCTTCACACCAGGCTCACTAATTCCTGTGTAATCACCTAAGGGTTTAATCTTACCTTCTACAACAACTAGCACAGTCCATGTAGGCATTGGGATATTCATATATACTAAATTTTACTTTTCTTAGGCTTAATATACTGACAGATACCAATAGCAAATAAACCAACGACACTCAAAAATATCAATGCACCCCACTGATGGCTATCAAACTTAGCCAAAATACCATTCGAGTACAGCAGTACCCATACAATAGAGAGGAGAATAAAGAGTACCAGTTGGTAGGCAGTAAGTAGTTTCATGCGGGGAGTGTTTATATATGATCTTACAGTTTGTGTTCTTTGACAAATTCCTTAAACTCAGAGAAAGTAATGAATTGGCACCCTATTCTTATTAATTGCTTGCGCTTATTAATATAGACATTGTAAAACTCCTCAATAGTTATATGATGCCATTTATCTTTGTAAAATCTAGCAGGAAACAAAGGCAAGGCACGTTTAATATCTTTAACTACACTAAAATCATAGTACCCCGCAGGTGTAAAACCAGAAAAAAACTTCTTATCCTGATAATCAATTTTCACATGCACAAAAGCATTAACGTATGCTAAATCTGAGGAAGATCGTAAAAAAAGAAGCGACCTACGTTCTTTACTCAAAGGAAATGTAAGTCCCTCACTCATACTCCACACTTCTTTAATTTTCCAACCTGCGATAATATTGGTCAAACTGTCGTCTATACAATCCAGACTAGAATTGTATCTGTTAAACACAATGCAATCTCCGTATGCAGTACCACGGATTACTATCCCCATCATATCATTATCAGTAACTACAAGCATACCGGAGCTTAACATACTCTTTTTCATGCGGTAATTATTTTATTTGTTTACCGAATCCATTCAAAGCAGTGATAAACCAAAACACCTCCATGCAATTGAATTGTACCAAGGTACACATTTTCAATTCCATTAGGCATAGTACTATGGCCTGTAGCAAGCATACCAAACGTTCTTTGTTCCGTTTCTGCTGCATCAGGATCTACCATAGCCCACAGACAAGGAGTACCATTCTGAACTTGAATAGTCAGAATATCTGCACCCTTAGGCATTAGAATTTGCTGAACATCAGCAATCTCTAATTTGTACTTGTAGATGATACGTTTAGCCATATGAAAGGGAGTTTTTAGTTTACCTGTTTGACGGTCTAGTAAGAACAATCGTCGTAAACATATTATCGATCTCATATTCAACACTCTCCCACCCAGCCGCAGTATAATTTTTCGCTACCTTCATAACTACCATTTCATCAAAATTTTCAGTAAACACAAGGCTGTATTTCGATAAGTTATTTTCCGACTTACTAAGGAAATCTTCTATCTTTTCAGTAAGGCTTTTTACAGAAGCATTAAACTTCTCATCATCCCATTTTTGCTTAGGTGTTGTTAAAGACATAATGTGTTAACTTTAGTTAATCTTTTATAATTTCTTTACCACCTTCAGTGTCTCTCCAATCAGGCCAAGTCTCTTTATACTCTGGGTGATAATCTTCAAGGGTAATAGCTAAAAAAGCATTTTTGGTAGCATTATCAGCTAATCGTTCAGCTTCTTTCAACTTCTGTACATGGTACACTTGCCATACTAGACCACCCTCGTGATTACGTACTATCAACGTCTTGGGAAATTTCGAGGTAGTGGAAATATCTTTGAACATGGCTTATTGAGTTTATTTAGTATATTACACAACAGCAAACTCTGTAACTGTATAGCCTGAATCGGGGTACAAAGTATTTATTAAATCTTCTGCTTTCTCTTTTGATGTGCACAAACAGATTATTAAAGGTTTATCTTCACCTTTAATCCTTTTTACAATGGCTGCTACAACATCACCTGTTTGCATGGCTTATTGAGTTTAGTTAAAACAGTAAAGGAGAGTATATGTACACTATTTTGTGTGTGAGAAAGTGGGAGGAAAGTGTGTTACAGTGGGAAAAGTAGATAAGGAATGCAGTGGTTTTGTTAGGAAAGTGGGAAGAAAGTGTTATTGAGTGGGAATTATATACTCTATTTCAATCTGCCATTTCCCTTTCCTTCCCAAATGTTTCACGTGGAACAAAATATATATTGGAGGCTTCCCGGAATCGAACCGGGTCTAACGTATCTCTACGCCAGAGAGAACATTCAAGCCTCTTAGGTCAAACAAAAAAGATACACCCACTAACAGATGCATCTTAAGTAGAATACCAGCACGAGTCAACAGTGAGTTTATTTTGCACCTTAATCTAACTCACCCTAACGACCAGTTAGGGGAGGCTTTCAGTGCTTTACCCTTCTCACGGGGATTAACCGGTATAGACTCTTATCCGGTTGCATATTTGTGCCTATAAGCGTCTCTATTATCCTTTTGCTACAGGTCAGCGGAGACGTACCCGCTTAACACATACGGCACAGAGTGTTCACCACACCTGTTTTTGAAACTTCCGGGTCTTTGCTATTAATGAACCTATACCCGGCTTTTTACCGTAGATTTTACGCTTTTCCACTTACCCTTTAAAAGCGTGACAAAGTTTGTCCAATACGCAGACGTTGTTTGCAGCCGCAGCGGTTTTTTGGGACCGACACGACAGGACACACCTCTACGTTGGAGCTAAGGGGATAAAGACAGGGGACTACCCTTGTCTCATGGATACCAGAGCAACTGGTACCTGTGGTTTATTCCATACTTTACTGTTGGTGACAACTACCCAGTACAACTTAATGCACTGTATGGCTTTGTCTTTACGTTCTCTGGATGCATACCTTGACACCGATAAGACCTTGGGACAACCTTGGGGTTAGATATACTGAGTATACTACACGGGCTCGTCGAATCTAGATAGACTCTGAGGCAGGACCTTACGTTTGTCTTACAGCTTACCCCAGCCTTTACCCCCAACAACTTAATGCTAGATGGGTATGCACGGAGCGCTTCGACCCAATTTTCATGTACTGATATGTCAGGCGTATATTTGTCTGCGGACGTACCTTTACCTCTCGGTAATCACATCTCCGAGGCCGTACCGACTTAATACCTGCCAACGCCTTACCGTGGCATAGTCCCTGTGTGCGTAGAAACGCCTAGGGTTTTGGAGTGCCTGCTATGACTTAACAAGTCAGGCTTTCCTACCTTGCTCCCCTACCCCCACTTAAGGGGATAGAGGATATGTCGACATAATGGGGTGGAGGTCATGTGTGGGGCTGTCTTGTGCGAATTACTTCGCGTCTTCGGTCGAGGCCTCAGCCTCTGCTTTCTCAAGCATGGCTTTCACCTTCTGTGCCTCAAGGCGTTTAGCCTTCGCACGCTCTTGGTTAAAGAGGCGACGTGCTTCTACTTCGGGTGTCAGTACAGACGCTTTCGCATCTTCCTTAGCCCACTTTACCAGATCACGGGTCATCCGCAGCTGAGTAGACACCTGTGCGGCTGTCTGCTCTACGGAAACTGCCTTCACTTTTGCATACACACCGTTGCGGTCGGTACTCTTCACGTAGTCCAGACGGCTTGCAGCGTCGGAGTAGTTGATGAGAGATGCCATTACCGTCTCACGGATGGTTGCGAAGTTGAGGCTGAAATCATGGAAGGCTCCTTTACATTGGCGGCTGTGAGTCTTGCTCAGCTCAACGTCATTGATTGTCACTACGGGTGCATCCCACTGACTGTTCAATGTTTTGTTGGCTTCATGCAAAGCTGTGCCGACCGCTTGCTTCAGGTTCTCGCCTTCGATTTCCTTGGTAATCGGTTCGATAAGAACTTTATCGGAACGATTTTCCAATTTGAGAATAACCTTTACTTTCGTCATAGGTTCTAATTTGTGCCTGACGTGTGTACCTGAACAAGTGCATATCTTGAAGGTGCGTATACGTGCAGGCGGGTTAAAAAATACACCCCCATGACCACCAAACCCCAATATGTCAAAGAACTGTTAATGGCCTACTTAGGTCTTAACCTGTTTTCGGCTTTCCCGTTCACATATCAAAGATACAACGGGAACTGTTAAAATTTTCACAACACCTTGTTAAAGGGTTGTTAATAAGTAATAAGGTACTAAACTGTTAAAGAACTGTTAATAGGGTTGGGGACTTATCCCCTTCCCCGTTCACAATACAAAGATACAACGGGAAAAGTTAAAAAAAAGTTAAGGCAATTAATGTAACTGTTAAAATTATGTTAAGGGTATAGAATTAGCAGGTGTTCGTTTATACTCACCCTACTTTTCAAAAATCTACTTATATATACGTATATACAACTCTCCACACCCACTCACCAAAAAAGAGGGGGGGGGCTAAAAACAATGCTTTTTCCTACACACCTTTTTAAGCGATTTTAAGGCGATTGTAGCTTAAAAAATTTTGGGGGTATCAACACAAGGGGAATCTCTCTACAAAGCTTATTTAAGCTTGTATTACTCGTTAGGAGAGAACTTAGGAAGTTTCCTGTCTTTTGTAGTTAGTATATCTGTTCCTATACCGGGTTTTTCTTGGCTTTTCAATATATCCTCTACTTGTTTTTCTATTTGATGGCCTTTAGGATGGGTACTTATGAAACTCTTATATTTTTCTGTGCCTGCTATCTTTTTGAGAATACTCAGTTGTTTTTTTAAATCTTTTATTTTTAAAAAGGATTGTATAGTCCAACCTAGACCTATTGCTGGTATTATCGTACCAATTAGTATTTTCCAGGTATCGGCCTCTATCTCTTGTAAACTTTCCTTTTCTCTCACTGCTTCTTTTAAAAGACTTAAAAATTTCATGTAAAATTATTTTTATATAAATATCTGATTATTACTGCTTACTATAATTTACTAACAATTGGTAGTCAAATAATTGTGTTTTTTTGTCTATTTATCTTAGACGGTTGCGAGCTTGATCATAGGTAATCATTTTAATTTATATACTACTATGTACAATTTTAACAACCAATTAAAAATCTCTATTACTACTATTTTTATTACTTTTTTTAGTTGTGGAGACAATGTTTCTATCCCTAAAGAAAATACGCAAGCCAGCTCTGTTCAGTTTTTTTCTAATGTAAAGGTTCCTGTTGTTGAAGGTACTCTTAATGGCAAAAAAGCATTTTTTATTATAGATTCTGGTGCCTCTGTTTCTGTTCTTGATGAGAAGCAATCTAATAGGTACGGTTACCATATAGATGAGGGATTTTTTGAAAATTCTACTATTGCTGGTTACGGAGGTACTTCTTCGGTTAGCGCTGCTGCTGTTGGTGTAGACTTAGTTATAGGAAATAAAGAATTGTCTACCGATTATAGGAGTAAAGACATTTCTGAAGTCGTTAATGTGATTAAACAAAACACGGGAGTTACTATTACTGGGATTATAGGGTCGGATATTATGAAGTCTTATAAATTCGTGTTAGACTACTCCTCTAATTCTGTTTATATAAAAAAGTAAATATTTATATAAAAATATATTTTTTATGAAAAATGTTCCTGTACTTAATTTGGCTGTAACTGCTTTTTTGTTTCTTATTTGTATTGTAGTTACTACTACCGGGTTTATTGTTCCACAAGAGTGCGATCTAGATAATATCTACCTTTGGTGTCGTACCCACCCTGTAAAATTCTCTGACATTCTAGGTCTTATTCTTTTGTGGGCTGGATCTGCCTTTAATGCTTATTTCTGGATAGCTAAAAGAGACGGCTTTGAAGATCGCACTTGGGTTAACTATGCAGGTATAGTAGCTGCTGGATTAGGTTTAATTTTAATGTGGCTTTAAGAATTACCAATGACTGCTTTATTAATATCTGCTGTTTTTTGTATACTGGCTGGATTTTTTGTAGCTGTAATGGATAGAGTTGAAAACAGATCTGCTTTTGATAAATCTGTTTTTAAGAATCTAACTCCTAAATTTTGGTGTAAATCTGAATCCTGGAAATACGTTTCTTTTCTTCCTTTTACAAAGTACAGACCCGATGCATGGCACCTAGCAAAAACTTTTTCGATTGGGTGCTATGCACTAGGCTTTGGTGTACCGCAAGAAGTTTATACTTGGTGGATTGTTCTGTCTTTAAAAGTAGCGCTTTCTGTTCTATCTTTTAATTTTTTTTATAACAAGGCTCTAGTAAAAAAATAATTATGAAATTACCAAAATCTTACCAATGGCTTGGTTTAGAACCAGCTCCTAGACATTTATTAAAAGCTATAGAATTGTACGGGGTGGCAGAAACTGTAGGGTCTAAACACAATCCTGTAATACTAGGTTGGGCTAAAGAAGTGGGCTTAGAAAAAGTATATGTGAGTGATGAAATTCCTTGGTGCGGATTATTCATGGCTACTATAATGAAAAGAGCTGATCGGCCTGTAGTAAATAACTGCCTTAGAGCTTTGGCTTGGAATGATTTTGGTGTTGAAGTACAAGAGCCTGTATTAGGTGACGTTCTTACCTTCACCAGAAAAGGCGGAGGTCACGTAGGACTTTACGTCTATGAGACCCCCACACATTTCGGTGTTTTGGGAGGAAACCAGGGGAATCAAGTATCTATCGTTAAAATAGATCGTAAACGACTATCTCAAGTTAGAAGACCGGAATACAAAAATCCCCCTACAAATTTAAGAAAGATACTTTTTAACCCAATTGACGGAACAGTAAGCGATAATGAAGCTTAAGGTTTTCGTCCTTGTCCTTGGTAGTTTCTTTCTTTTCTGTCGTGCTTGTTAAAGGCTTTTTTGGCCTTTCCTTCGCCTTTTTTTCCGAAGGTAATCTTTCTGCTGGAACCTGAAGATGATTTAGATTTTGCCACTTTCTGTTAGTTTAAAGCGAATTAATGGTATTTCTGTAATCTGAGATTGGTTTAGTGCCTACTATGCGCTTTTCTAGCTTATCGTCTTTGAAAAATAAGACCTGGGGTATACTATTTACGTTGTATGATTTAGCAATTTCTACATTTTCATCAATATCTATCGTAGAAAATGAAGCTTTTCCTCCAAATTCTTGTGCTAATTCATTGAAAATAGGCGCAAAAGATTGGCAAGGTTTGCACCAACTTGCGGTAAATCTGACTATTTTTATCATTTTTTAGTGGTATTTGTGAACAAAAATCTTATTTTTTTATGAAAAAATCAAAAATTTATTCCCATGTATCTCTATATCTGAAGTAAAATTTATCTAAAAGTATGTCTTTTAAGTGATTAAGAGGCTTTTCTTTGTGTAAAAAAGGAGCTTCTTTTACTATAATTGCTGGTAAATCGGGGGACTCTATTTCAATTAGTCCTGCATATTCAGGGATCATAGTGGTAGCTAATAAGTTTTTTGGAGCTGCATAATAAAATTTATTAGGCTTTTTTAGAAATCTATCTGGCTCTTTTGACTCTAAAAGCTGGTGTTTGTCTACTTTATTAAAATCGTCTTTAAAATCCCCTCTAGTCACTTTAATTTCTACTTCGTAGACGTATCCTGACTCAGATATTGTAAAAAAATCGCTCTCCCAATCATAAATAAATGCATTATTTATCTGGTATTTATGATTTAAAAATTTGATTCTTAAAGACTTAATTATATCTTTAGATGTTAATTCTCCCAAAGAATTTTGAGCTGCTGTAATATTTTTAACGGATTTTTTCTTTTTAGGCCCTGATTTTACTATTTTAGACTTCTCCAAGGAGTTGAAATCGATCAAAAAATCTGACATGTGGATAACTTTTTTGTTTTTTATTTGGTTTATATATATTTAGCTATTATTTTTGTAGTCGCGTTAACGCGCATAACTAGACCCCGTCTACGGGGCTAGCTATATATCTAACTACAAATATAATAATATATAACTAATATAATATAAATATCTAAGTAATTATATATTTATATACTTAATAACTATAAAATACTATACTATGGTAAATAAAGAAAGATGTCTAAATCTATTAGAAGCTGTTGAGAACACTTTAAAAAATATAAAATCCAGCGTAAATAGAAATTCTGCTTTGTCTGAAGAAGTATCAGAAAAAATAGAAAAGCTAGAAGACCAATTAGAAAATTTAAAAATGATAGTAGAGGCAGAGCCTGGAAACTATTTAAACAGAAGTTACGAAGGACTTTAAAAATAAAATTATGACACTAACACCTACTGAATTATTAGCTAATTTAGAGCTCTTAAAAGACACTATAAGACTTTACATTAAAGGAGAAAGGGCTAATAAGTTGCTGAAACTGTATGAAGACTGGGGATCTAGAATAGCTACAGCACCAGCATCTTCTAAAAAAAGCTACCATAATTGTTTTGCTGGGGGGTATGCTTTGCATGTCCTCAATGTTGTCCAGGGATGTATCAAACTACTAAACGTGTGGAAGGACATGGGAGCCAACATAGATTTTACGGTAGAAGAAATGATTTTCGCTGCTTTAAATCATGATTTGGGTAAAATAGGAGACGAGAATAATGACTACTATATACCATGTCAAGAGGACTGGTTAATAAAAAAAGGTCAGTTGTTTACATACAACCCGTCCTTGCAGTATATGAAGGTTTCTGATAGATCTTTAATGGTTTTAGCTAACAGAGGCATACAAATGTCAGATAAAGAGTATTTAGCAATAAAATTGCATGACGGCCTATACGAAGACTCTAATAAAGCTTATTTAATAAGCTACAATGATGATTATCAATTAAAAACCTTGCTCCCATACATAGTGCATCAGGCTGATCTTATGGCATCTAAGATTGAGCCTTTTTTACAAAAGTCCGCAGCAAAAAATGCTGTTTCTAATAAAACTACTGGAACTAAAGTAGTAGATAGATTTTTAAAAGAGTAAAACAAAAAAATAAATATTATGATATTATTATCTATAGCTGTTGTAGTTTTGTTTTTAACAATCGTTGTAATGGGATTTGTTATATGGAATCTACTTAAAAAAGTAGAAACGTATGAAGAGGATATTATTACAAAAGACCAATTTATGGAAAAGCTACAAGAGCTTGTTACTAAATCAGAAGCTAAGATAAAAACCCTTGACATGAATGGGGCTTTTGAAGCAGATGATGAAGTTGGATATTTTTTTAAATCATTGAAAGATATGATTTTTGTATTAGGAGCTTATTTTAACAACTACAATTCTTCGGAAAAAGAAGAGAAATAAAATAAAAGGTTATGAAAAAATCTGTAAATACTCTTTCACACTTTGCAGTGTGTGGAGAAAATACAAACGATGGCAAGAAAAAAAACAAAAGAAAAGAGTCCTATTGATTTAGAAATATATACAAAAAGCGGAAAGCTAAGAAAAAGAAAAAAGAAAAAAACAAGGGAGTATTTTACCCAGGAAACAGAAGATGCTATAGTAAAGTATCTAGGCTCTACCTCTAAAGAAGAAAGAGATAGACTTTTTAACGATAAGATTAACTATAGTGTACATAAGTTGGCCGAGAATATTATCCACACCTTTAAGTTTTACTACACGGAATTAGAAAACGTGGAAGAATTAAAACACGAGGTTGTGGTTTTTTTATTAGAGAAACTGCACAATTACGATCAATCCAAAGGAAAAGCCTTCTCTTATTTAGGTACTATAGCAAAAAGATATTTGATAGTTTACAATGAAAATAACTACAAAAAACTAAAAAATAAAGCGGAACTAGAAGAAGTAGATGAAGATAAAAAAGTGATTGTAGAGCTTAGAAACGAAGAGCAATCCGATGAATTATCTAAATTTTTGAGTTCATATATAAAGTACATAGAACAAAACTTAGAATCTTTATTTCCTGCCATACAAGACCAATCTATTGTAATTTCTATACTAGAGATTTTTAAGAGAAGAGAAGCACTAGACAAATTCAACAAACAATTATTCTACTTCTATATCAGAGAAGTTACGGAACAAGGAACTCCTGCAATTACCAAAGTTGTCAAAGAGCTTAAAAAGATTTACAAACGGTTGATGAACGAGATGTATTATAATGGGGAGTTGGAAACGGATGAGCCGGATATTTATTAAAAACGTTTATTATGGCAAATTTTGATCAAATTGTTTTTGGTAAGAAAAAATTTTCTGATATTTTACAAGAGATTCACACTAGATCTGTATCAAAAGAGAAACAGATATCAGAGCTAATACAGCAGCTGAAAGAGCTTATACAAAATATATCCGATGCTACCGTAATGGTGCCTTTGATTGCAAAATACATGGAGCTAAATATAAAAAATGATGATGCGTTGATAAAAATGGCTGCAATTGTACAAAGTGCTTTAAATAAAGGAAAAGAGACTGGGGATTACAGTCTACCTGATAAAGAAAAAGAGGAGTTGCTTAAATTAGCTGAAGAAAGTCTAGCAGAAAAAGGAGTAATAGCAGAAAGGAGCCAAAAAATATCTTAACGTAAATGAATGACAATACTTTTAAAGTAGGTACCTCTGCAATGGGTAGAACGGCAGGATCTACAGTAGAATCCTCAGGCCCTCTTTTGTCAGGAGTAGGGTCTTTTTTTTTGGCTAGGGTAACATACGTTCTTTTAGATGATAAAAACAAAGAGAAGTTTGAAAAATTAGGTGGATGGCAGTCTATTGGAGCTATAGAGTGTGTATCGTTTATAAATAATAATGAGGCAGATGGCGAACCTATAATAGCTTATCCTATAGATACTAATGTGACAAAATTCCCAGTAGAAAATGAGCTGGTAATTTTAATAAAATCAGTAAGCTATAAAGCACAAAATTCTATACAAAACTACGACTCTAGAACTTACTACACTTCTGTATTGCCTGGGTACAACTCCACTTCGCATAACGCAATACCTAACATATCAAAACTACAAACGGAAAAAGTAACTGGTCAGTTTAGTGATACAAAAAATATAAGTCCCCTGGCTAAAGCTCCGGGAGATGTCACTATAGAAGGCAGATCTGGAAACTCAGTTAGATTTGGATCTATCATAAAAGAATACAAAAGCCCATTCTCAGGGGAAGACAGATCTCCGATTATACTAATAAGCAACAACAGAAAAGAGTCTACACAAATTAAAGTTCCTGTGTTTGAAAATATAAATGAAGACGGGTCCACTATTGCTATGCTATCACCAAATCAAAGTGTAAATTTTTTTCCAGCTAGTACAAATTTTCGTTCCTACAACAAAAGCGTAGAACCTCAACAAAAAAGTAATTACGTAGTACCAAACAAGCCTGTTTTACAAAACACAGAGGCTCCCCTAGAATCAGATAATATAAATACTACAAATATAAGCGACACTCCTCCAGAGAAAAAAAATGTTAAAAGCAAAGAAAGTCCCAGCAATATAAGTTACCAAGATTTTGATGAAAGTAATTTACCTGACAACGAAAGTTTGGAGTTTGTAAAAGAAACTAGAGAGTATGTATTTGTAAAAGATCTTGCTCAATATCAAGATGCGGTTGCAACAGGCAATTCTTACTCGAACACTGATTATTCTGTATCACTATTAAATTTTACAACACTTCCCGACTATATACAAAATTATCCAGGGTTTAAAAAATTTATATCATCACCAGGAGTAAGACAAAAAGTTTTATCTATAGCTCAACAAATCGGATGCTCAGAGAACGATTTATATGTTATAATGTATGCTGAGAGTGGATTTGAAACCACAGCACAAAATAGAACTAGCAACACAATGGCAACAGGTCTTATACAATTCACAAAAAATACAGCCAAAAATCTCAACACTTCAGTAGAAGCTTTGTCAAAAATGGATTATTTACAGCAATTAGTGTACGTAGAAAAATACTATAAAAGTTTTGGAAAAAGAATAAAAAATGTGTACGACTTGTACGGATATACTTTTTTGCCTATATTAGTAGGCAAACCTTTAAATTGGGTTTTACAATTTGATAAAGTTAGTGCTGAAAAATTGTCTTACCAAAATGAGCCAATAGCAACAGCAGCAGGTAAAAAAAGAGGAGAGCCTTTAACAGTAGCTGATTTTTATAAGTACGTTAATAAACTAATTTCTCAAAAAAGGAAAAAATGATAGATTTTAATAACTATGAAAAAAATACTGTAATTGTAAGTTCTGATAGATTAGTATTTAATTCAAAAGCTGATTCTGTATATATTATAGCTAATAAAACTGTAGGACTATCAGCATTAGATCAAGTGCATGTAAATATTGGGCCAGTAAAAAACGGAGATCCTAAAAAAAATTATTTTATACTTAATTCTCCAAAAATACAATTTGGTATGCCAGAAGACGGAAAATCCGAGCCTGTAGCAAAAGCCCAATCTACCGTAGAATGTATAGACAGTATACTAAATAAACTTTTAGAGTTTTGTATACAATTAAAATCAGCAGCTGGGGTGGGTGTGGGCACTGTGTCTTTAGTTCAGGTTAACATAGCTTCTGATAAACTATACCAAGATATTATTAATTTAAAAAAGAAATACGCTTCTACTTCTTCTCCTATTATATCAAAAATAACAAATACAATATAATGTCTATAAACGATACTAAAGTAGAAAACTTAAGGAATAGTCTAACAAGTGACGCTTTTGTGGTAGATGATATACAACAAAACATAACCTCCGGAGTAGCAGATCCTTTTGGTAAAATTATTGTAAAAGTTTTTAACAAAATAAATTCTTTAGTTGCTACTATTGAAAATAAAATAGACAAGCTGATACAAGATGCAAAGGAGTCTACCGAAGTTGTTTCTAAAGTCACTTTGGAAAACGACAATTTGGTTATAACCGCAACAAAAGAAAATGAAGCCGAAGCAATTGCTTTGAAATCAAAAATAGAAGCCAGAGTAGAGTCTATAAGAAAAAATATAGTGTCTTTAAGTAATATAATAAAGTCTCTAAGTTCTATACAAACCGCAATGTCTACATTACAAACAGCCCTTACTGTACAAGAAACTATTTTAAGTTTAAATCCAACAACAGGGCCTATATTTACAGTATTTAAAAAAGCAATAAAAATAGTTTTCTTAAAAGATATGATAAAACAATACTCAGGTACACTAAAAAATCAACTAAAAGCAAATACTAATATTTTAAACTCTTTGTCTGAAAAATTTAAAAATATTCAAGTGTCTATAAAAATACAAGACCAGGCTAATCAAGGCTCTTACATAGGTACACCTGAAGCGGAGAGCCTAATAGTTCAAGATCTTTTAGATAAGAATAGTTCTACGGATACAGAAATAGTTACAGAAGACTATGTGTCTTTTTCAGGGAAAACATATATATTGAAAATTGAAAAATATAAAGAAAAACAACTAATAGGAAGAGCCTATGAAAAAATTACTGGGATGCTAGAAGAACAGACTGCACCCAGTTTTTTTACATCCCCACAAGACCTTTTGGAGGAGTTAAAAGTGATTTTAAACATACAACAATAAATTTTATAACCATATATTTATATAAGCTATGACACCAGAAGAAATAATTTTAGTCAAAGAATTAATTAAAGAAACAGTAAAATCTGTAGTAGAATCTACTGTAAAACAAGCTATTAGGTCAGAAATAGAGTCCATAGGTACAAAAAAAGATTTAAAAGAGATAAAGCTTTTGGTTGCAAAATCTATAAAAGAATCTAAGAATTTACAAGAAAGTCTTTTGGAGAATTTGAGTAAAGACCATACAAATCCAGCTTCTATAAACGAAAACTTTGGCATAAACCTGACCAATATTAAAAAATCGGTATCAAACAGGCCTTTACCCCCTATTTCTTCAGAACAGGCAATGAGGATGTCAGTTGATGGAACTTTGCCTGATTTTGATGCACCAATACCTTTTATTGACAAAAAATCTGCTATTTGGGAAGATTTAAATAAAAAAATAAGTTGAGACCTAGAAGAAAAGAATATACTTTCAGTACATTAGATTTAAACAAAAATAAAGGTATAGGAGTAAAAGTACCTTTTGATCCTGTTGGTATTTTTGTTACTACTTATTCTACAAAAGATCAGATAAGAAGTAACCTTTTAAATTATATGATGACTAACAAAGGAGAAAGGTATTTTAATCCCAATTTTGGGGCTGATTTAAGAAATTTGATATTTGATCAAATGACTAATTTAGAAGAAATAAAATCAGCAATATACGATGAAATAAAATTGTACTTCCCTACAATAACAATAAAACAGCTTTTATTTACACCAAACTATGAAACCAATGTTTTGTCGATTATTTTAACTTACTCTGTTAACAATCAAGAAGATACAATATCAATACAAATTGTGTAATGACAAACAAAGATATAAAATACATAAACAAAGATTTTACTAGCTTAAAAGAAGCATTAATAGACTACGCCAAAAATTATTTTCCAGATGTCTATACAGATTTTACAGAGTCTTCTCCTGGGAACATGTTTATAGAAATGGCGTCATACGTAGGAGATGTACTTTCTTTTTATATCGACAAACAAACACAGGAGAATTTTTTATTGTTTGCTCAAGATAGGCAAAACTTAATATCTTTAGCGTATACTCTTGGATACAGACCAAAAGTAACAGCTACTTCTATAGTAGATCTAGAAGTTACTCAGTTGCTACCAGCATATGTTAGTGGAAGCACAGTTTCTCCAGATTTTACTTATTGTATGTTAATTAACAGAGAAACTAAAGTAAAGTCTTCTGCAAATGCAAACACTCTTTTTATTACTCAAGACACTGTAGATTTTAGTTTTTCTTCATCAGCGGATTCAACCGATATTACGGTTTATCAAATAAACACAGGAACAAATCAACCTGAATATTATTTACTAACTAAAAAAGTAAAAGCTATTGCTGGAGACATAAAAACCTTTGATGTATCATTTGGATCTCCAATTAAATACTCAAAAGTAACTTTACCGGACGATAAAGTTATACAAATTTTAGATGTTGTTGATAGTGATGGTAACATATGGTTTGAAGTTCCATATTTAGCTCAAAATACAGTTTACAGAGAAGTAAGAAACAATGAAATAAATGACCCTTTCCTATCTCAGTATTCTGATACTACTCCATATCTTTTGAAACTAAATAAAGTATCAAGAAGATTTGTTACTAGGTTTGATGAAAATAACAAGATGTATCTAGAGTTTGGTGCCGGTATAAGCAGCAACCCAGACGAGGAGATTATACCAAACCCAGATAATGTGGGAATGGGGCTTGTAGATTCAATATCAAAACTAAATACTGCATACGATCCTTCTAATTTTATTTATACAAAAGACTACGGGTTAGCACCATCAAATACAACACTTACTGTTAGATATATAGTAGGAGGTGGAGTCGAAACAAATGTTGGAGCAAACACTATAAACCAGATATATGAAATATCAACGTCTCCTATATCTCTTACTCCAAACATATTGAACCAGGGTCTACTCAATTATGTAGCAAATAGTATAACTTTTAACAACCCATCCCCCGCATCAGGAGGAGGGTCCGGAGATACTAGTGATGATATAAGATTAAAATCAATGGCTAGTTTCTCTGCTCAAATGAGAAATGTAACAAAAGAAGATCATGTTGTTCGAGCTTTGAGCCTTCCCTCAAAATTTGGAAGTATAGCTAAAGCTTATATTACTCAAGACATGTCTTTTAATACGATAGATAAGGTGTCAGATTATATTAGCAGTAATCCATTAGCATTAAGTCTTTACGTACTCTCTTATGATTCAGAAAAAAAACTTACTAATACTAGTAGAGCAACAAAAGAAAATTTGAAAAATTATTTAAATCAATATAAAATAGTTACAGATGCTATTAGTATAAAAAACGCTTATTATATAAACATAGGAGTGAACTTTGACATAGTTGTTTTGCCTTCATACAATAACAGAGAAGTACTGTCTAAATGTATTGAAAGGTTTAAAGACTATTTTAATATAGACAAGTGGCAAATAAATCAGCCTATAATAATATCTGAACTTTATAATTTAATTAATTGTGAAATTAAAGGAGTACAAAGCATTTCAAAAATAGAAATTGTAAATAAAAGTGGTGGAGGATATTCTCCGTATGGGTATGACATTAAAGGAGCAACAAAAAATAATGTAATATACCCTAGTTTGGACCCTTCCATATTCGAAGTAAAATACCCAGACTCGGATATATACGGCAGAATAGTCACATTCTAAAATATATAAAATGGCAATTTATAAGATTTTTGCAGAGAAAGACGCAACAATATATTCTGATTACAGCAGTTTAAATGCTGGGATGGACCCTATATTAGAACTAACAAAAAATACTAGTTTAAATTATTATAGCCAATCAACCGCAGCACGAATACTTATAAAATTTTCCGACGAAGAAATAAACTCTCTTATTACCAGTAGTATAGGTACAGGTTCTTTTAAGTCATATGTAAGATTATTTTTAGCAAACTCTGAAGCACTACCTACTGATTACACTGTAGAGGCCTATGCTGTATCTGGTTCTTGGGATATGGGAACAGGTAGGTTTGGAGATTCTCCAATAACTACAGACGGAGTTTCTTGGGAATATAAAAAAGCAGGTTCTACTTTTAGTTGGGCAACCGGATCTTATATATCTGGAGTAACATCTTCTTATACCAGTCTAAATAAAGGAGGAGGTAATTGGTATACTAATTATACTTCTACACAATCTTTTGGTGTTTACACTTCAAAAGATATTAATCTAGATGTAACCAGTATAATATTAGCTTATGTGTCAGGAACTATACAAAATGATGGAATAATTATAAAAACATCAGGTTCTTTAGAATTTAATCCTGATTATAATTACACTTTGAATTTTTTCTCTAGAGACACAAATACTGTGTATCCACCAATACTAGAAATAAAATGGGACGATTCACTTTATAATGTATCAGGTTCTTCCGGAACTTTGGCAACAAATCAAGATGTTAGAGTAACTATAACAAATAATAAAGGTGAGTTTAATCAATACGAAAAATATAAATTTAGATTGAATGTAAGAGACATGTTTCCTGTTAGGACATACACAACATCATCATTATACACACAACCTAAATATTTGCCAAGCTCTTCTTATTATGCTATAAAAGATGTAAAATCAGATTTAACAGTAACTGAATTTGATGAAAATTATACAAAAATAAGTGCAGATACAATAGGAAATTATTTTACAGTAGACATGTACGGTCTAGAACCTGAAAGATATTATAAGCTGTTAATAAAAACAGTAATAGATGGATCAACAATTATTTTTGATGATAGATACTTTTTTAAAATAACAGAATAATGTTAAGATGGCAGACTCAGTAGAAATAAAAAGAAAAATATTTGGAAAATCAACATTTGCTAATACTGTAGACACTAATTTTAATCAATTAGTACCTTCAGAAGATGCGCCCCAACAAACTAGAGATATAAGTGTACAAACTTTTTTTGATGATTATTCAACTCTTTTTTACGATATTCCTCCTAGTGGATCAACAAATTCACATTTAGATATTATAAACAGAAGTAGTGAGTACATAGGATTAAGCATAGAAGATTTACAACAAGAAATAGTTAACCTAAGAGAAGAAAATGTCGCTCTAAAAAAACAATTGTTTAGCATATCAAATCCAGAAGTTAAATGATAATTTCAGAAAATAGATTAAATATAAACTTAAATTCCTATGACACTATAGATAACAGTATAGCTGCATCTAGAGAATTTATTCGCAGTTTTGGAACTGAAGAAGATTACGTTGAGGCACATATCTATAACTTATCTGGAGTATTATTAGAATCTAATTATGATTACAAAGAGTATCGGATACCAGGATCTTTACAAGGTGCAGAAGTCACATTAACAAATGAATTAGAGTTTAGTCCTGGTAATTTAGTTCAAAGTTTAGGATACATAATAGGATCTTATAGAGTAAATTATAATATACTAAGAAAAAAAGTTTTTAATACTAATCAGCCAATATTCTTTATAAAAGAAATATCATCTGATAGAAGAGAGTTACGAATAAGTACAAATTATATATCTAGCCAAGATGTACAAAATGGAGTAGTTAATTTTATAAACGAAATCCAGACTTCTCCTTATTTTAAGGATTATTTGTTAAATTTTGGCAATAATAAACTAGTAAATGCTATAAATATAGGATTAGATACTTCTAGTCCAGTATACACTATTCTTGTAAAACTTTATCAGCCTTTACCTACTGAGTTCTCAGAAAACGATACTTTTTGGTTTGTAGAAGAGTTGGCCGATCCTGTAGTTTATCAAGTAGAAGTAGCCCCTCAAATAGAAGAAACAAAGATACCGTATTTAAAATCAGCAAATTTTGATATAGATTTAGATCAAAAAAATAATAGTAGTTCTGATTATTATAATAACAGTGAATTGTTATCTAGTCCATCTATTTTTTCTTATCAAGAACTAATAAATAAATTAAATCAACAATCTATACAAATAAATGTAGACTATACTGACTATTCTACATTTGCACATTTTTCCTCAGCAAAAAGAAGACTTTTAAATTTTGTAAAAAAATTAGAAGATATTGAGCAATATACAACAAACTTAAATTTACTTTCTACAAACCCTTATTCTGGCTCTTATGCTGTAAGCCAAAGTGCAGATGTGTACAAGAAAAAAATTAGTGATATTGTAACTAAGTTTGATGGATATGAGAATTATTTATACTACGAATCTTCTTCTAAATCTTGGCCAAAATCCGGAAGCAGAAAACCATATACTCTCTACCCTACTACAAGCTCTGAAGCTATTCAATGGTTAGGTACTGATGATTATAATTCTCAATATTACGGAGGAGAGTTATATAGCTCTTCTTTCTATGATGAGGAAAACCAAAACAATCTAGTATACAGTATACCTGAATACCTAAGAATAGACCCATCTAATGAACTGTATGATCAGTTTATAGAAATGATAGGCCAGCATTTTGACAATATATGGATTTATATAAAATCAATAACAGATTTACAAAAAGCTTCTAATAGTTTAAATAGGGGAATTTCTAAAGACTTAGTATACTTTGCTTTACGTTCTTTAGGAATAAAACTATATAATTCTAAAGCAAATGATGATTTATATTCCTATTTAATAGGATCTAATGTTTCAGGCAGTTATACGCCAACTACCGAGTCGTACACACAGTACGTAAGTTCTTCAGAATATATTGTACCAGGACAAGATATACAAAAAGAAATATTAAAACGAATATACCACAATGCACCAGATTTATTAAAAAAGAAAGGCACCGATAGTGGGGTATCAGATTTAATATCTATATTCGGCATACCAAATACAGTATTGTCTATTAATACTTTTGGAGGAGCAGATAAAAATACACAAACTGTAGATTATACTTATGATAGGTTTTCTTATGCTTTATATACAAGCGGATCTAATATTCAATTAGGATGGCACACTTTATATGCACCAGCATCAGCTTCTTATGTAGATTATGTGCCAGATTCTATAGAATTTAGATTTAAGCCGCAAAAAGGAACTTACTATAACACTTCTTCAATACTAGAGCTTTTAGTAAGCGGAACACACGAAAGAAGTATGGGAATGATAATAAAACCAGACTTGTCTGTAGGATATCCTTATAGCCAAGTATCTTTTTTATTATCAGGATCAGAAGGTATGGCTGTATCTAGAGTATCTGTACCTTTATATTATACTAGCTCTACAGGTGAGCAATCTTGGTGGAATGTTTTATTAAAAAGAGAGTATCACTATTCAGGTAGCCAAAATACTCTAAATCAAACATACAAATTTTATATTGCAAATAAAATAGATACTAGGGTAGGACATATTGCATCTGGATCTATTTTTGTAAATGGAGTACCTTCATCATCTTACAACAGAGCTTGGACATACCCTGAACAAACCTTGTATTTAGGAGGATCACTAATACAAGAGTACGGTGAGTTTGAAACAAGCGCTTCTTATAAAGGATATTTACAAGAATTAAGATACTGGTCTTGTCCATTAAGCGAGTCTTCTTTTTATTCTCATGTATTAAATCCTGAATCTATACAAGGAAATGATAGCAGCTCTGCTTACTTAGATTTAGTAGCTAGATTTCCTTTGGGAAACAATCTTATTGTATACAATCATTACGAAACTAGCAGTGTACAGTCCACACATCCTAATTATTCAAACAGAATATTTTATACCTCTTCGTACAATCAAAGTGCTAGTTTTTATAGATTTCCTGATCAAAACAATTACCAAGAAAACAACGAAAATTATTCAGTAACAACACCAAATTCTGTATACTCCAGTCCTGTAACTGAAAAAATTCGAATAGTAGATAATCATATAACAGGTAGTGTATTGTCCCCTATACTAAGATTAGAAGATGAAGATGTTTATAGAACTAAAGACATACATTTAGTAGAAATAGCATTTTCACCACAAGATGAAATAAATAAAGATATAATAGCTAATTATGGCAATACTATAGATATAGATCAATATATAGGAGATCCAAGAGATGCTGCTAAAAAACAATATGATAATCTAGTCGGATTATCAAATCAATATTATCAAAAATATAAAAAAAGCTATAATTTACAAGATTATGTAAGACTTATACAGTTTTATGATAATGCTTTGTTTAAAATGGTATTAGATTTTTTACCGGCTAGAGATAATATTAGCACTGGACTTAATATAAAATCTCCCATATTAGAAAGACCAAAAGAAAAAACTCCACAAATGAGTGGGGAATCTATTTATAATAATTATACAAGTGATATAACAGGATCAAAAATTGAAGGGGACAGCATTTATAGAAGCGGAGTAGGGGATGGAAGCGATTTTTATACTGGACAACTGCAAGGTTCTGAAATTGATGTAAAACAAATATTTGATACAAAGAACAGAAATCCTTATCTATGGCAATAGATTATGAAAAATTTATAAGATCGGATTACAACACTACTATAAACAATGTTTCTTGCAGTGCTGATTCTAAAATATTTAAAAAAATAAACAACTTAAACTCATCTATTTTAGAAAATGTGCAAGTGCAGGATAGCAACTATTCGAATAAATCTTATACAAGGCCTAGATATGATGGCAGTAAGTCTACAAGCACTAAATACACTTTCTATACTGAAGGAGATTCTTCTTATGGAAAAACCGCAGCTATAGACATAAACACTAAAAAATTTGCTTGGATCAATACTATATACGAAAAGAACTTGAATTTTTATGATAAAACTACAATAAGTATAAAGTATTTAATAGATGAAACAGGGTCTTTAACAGAATTGTCAAGTAGAAATTATAATCTATTTGAAGTACAAAATATGTACAAAAAAGGAGATACAGTTGATGTATCTTTATTAGATAAGTACTCTCCTACAAATCAAGCAAGCTTAGAAGGAAGCAAGGTTATATTTGAAGGAGGGTTTATGTATGCTCCTATAGTATACAGGGAATTAAATGAAAGAATGGATTTTTTATATTTAAATCCAAGAGATAGTATAGTTAATAAATTAGGTATTAAGTCAGTAAACACTTCTTCTTTAGTGTTTCAAACAATTGGTAACGCAGATGCTTTTTTTACTACCGTAGCTAATAATTCTAATGTGTTTTTTAAAGTCGATGGGGTAAACCAAGTAGGAGTGCCTTTTTCTTTTAATAGAGTGTCTTCAAATTTGTGGCCATATTCTTTGATACCACTAAACACTTCTGGGCCATATAAAAGATACGACGGAAGCACATTTTTTGATCCAGTACCTACTATTGAGCCTAATAGTTTTTATTATACCTTAGACTGGTTTACACCAAACCAATCTTCCTCCTTAGACGGGGGCTATGTAACAAACGACAGTGACGGAAGTATGTTTACAAATAAAACAGGAGGACAATATTATCAGTACTTTCAAGCACTTAGAACTTCAGATTATGGAATTAATATTAACATTCCAGTAAAAATAAGATTTGACAGCAATCCTGATGCTGGCTGGTCTACTTTTAAAGTTATAGCTGTTCTAGAAAAACAAGCTTCTGGTACATCTTCTTGGAATTATATCTCTTCTACTAAAGTAAGAATAAACTCTTTGCCTTCTACAAATATAAATGGGATAGGAGTAGATGAAGAAAATAGTGCAGTGTTTGTTGATAACAGCCTATCACCATCAGCTGGATTTATACAAGTATCCTGTATATTAAGCGATTATAGAGTTACTCTTGCTCAAGGTGATAAATTAAGGCTAAAGTTTTACTTTGCCGAGATGAGAAATTTCTTTATACGAACTGAGGGTGTAAATTTTGAAATAGGAAGTGGAAACGTAGCAAACAGCTTTTTTGAAGTATATGATATGATAAATTCTGCAATAGTGCCTATAACTACAGGTTCTATAGAAGGAGATTCAAGTCTAAGTTCATTTTTCTTTCTAGATTCTGACAATAAAACTTTGATATTTAACGATAGTGCTTCTTATTTGTATTACAAAGGTACTACTTTTTTATCCCCGAGTTCTTCTGTTTCTAGTGACATACAAGGATACTATAGTCCTATAGAAATACCGTTTTTATTTGAGCCTGGAGATGTTCTCAGATTAGGATCTTATTTTGTTATAAATCCTACTTTTTATACTATAGAAGTTGTGTCAGAACCTAAAATAGAAAAAACTTCGACAGATTATGAGAGAGTGGTTTCAGGATTAAGACTTAGACTTAATAAGTTGGTAAATCCTTCAAACGCAAATTCTAGAAGTTTTGCTTTTTTTAGAAGAAAACCAGACGAAACTAGTGTAATATTGGATTTTAATAAAAAAGAAGGAGAGACCTCTTCCGGGGTACTTATGCCGTTTAATTTGGAAGATTCTATAAAAAAAGACGTTAGTAATATTATAAAACCATTAAAAGATAATATCTTGCGTATTTAACAAATACCAGTAAATTACATATTTATATATAAAATTAAGTTTTTAACAATTAAACTATAATACTTTGGGATACTTAGATAATGTCGTAGTTACTGTAGACGCAATTTTGACAAAAAAAGGCAGAGAATTGTTAGCAAGAAATGATGGTTCTTTTAGAATAACTCAATTTTCTCTTGCTGACGACGAAATAGATTACACTCTGTATAATCCCAGCCATCCTTCTGGATCTGCTTTTTATGGAGAAGCTATTGAAAACATGCCTCTTTTAGAAGCATTCCCTGACGAAACTCAGGTGATGAAGTATAAACTTACAACTTTACCTAGAGGTACTAGTAAATTGCCTGTAATAAATGTAGGCTACAGTAGCATAACACTTAAACAGGCAGCAAGCTTAGTCATAACTCCTCAAACCCTTAATTACCTTGGAGCTACAAGTACTTTTGAGCCAAGTGGATACGTGGTTACTGTAGGAGATGCCAGATTGCTTTCTACCTTTACAGGAATTGGAATAGATACTACTAACCTTGGGCCCTCTGATGTTAGTTCTACTACTGGAACTCAAATAAGTAAAACAGTAATAGGCACTTCTTTTACTTTAGTAGGTACTACTATAGATACTTTATTTGGCAGCACTGCTACTAGTTTAAGTACTACTATAACAGTTATGGGACGGGATTCCGGATCAAGAATAAGTATACCATTAACAGTAACAAAAAATAAATAAACTTTAATAAAAATGTCTTTTATACAATTTGGATCTGACGATAGTGTAATTAGTTCTGAGCTTATTACAGCTCCTTTGTGGTCTAGGGATTATTATGTCTTAACAGCATCTTTTTCTTCAAGTGCGCAACAAGTAGGCACAAGCGGAAAATATTATTTAAATGTGTACAATTTGACTTACGGAGCCTCAGGTTCTGAAGTACAGTATTCACTAGCATATGGACACGTATCAGGAAGCGGATCAGCGTTGTTTAATGGTGCTGTAGACGGTAAAAGTCCTACTAGAGACATATACGGCCAGTACAGGAATTTAATATATAATGATGAGACAGCTTTGTTTAATTTTGGAGGTTCTAATGGAAACTCAAAAGATTTGTTTGCTATAAACATAAACAGATCTAGGTATAAAGAAAGCATAAACCCTGGTACTTGGGACTTGGTTTTAAATAATGGTGGAAATAGTATTAGGCTTACAGATGATAGTAAAGATAGTTCGGTAGTAAGTTATATTGCGGGCAATAGAGTATATAATATAGTAAGCGGAACCTTAGGAAATAGCTACAATACATCGTCTATACAAACTTCCAGTGGAAGCTATGGATTATTTTTTCCAGATATGGGATTTTTTGTTCTTAACCCCAGAGCCCTTTCCTTATCAGTAGCTAATGGAGGAGTAAATATAACTTTAGATGAGACCGCAGCCAGCAGTTATACTGAAGGATATAATACTAATGTAAATAAATTATATCAACTAATTTCAGCAGGACAATATTTTTCAGGAAGAAGTCAAGAAACTTTATCAGCAAGATATTTTTTTGTTAACGTAAAAAGTTCTCAATTTAATTACACAACAAATCCATCTATAATAGACTCAAACGGAAATATTTTATATTCTACTTTAATAGATAATCCTCAAACTTTTCCAACAACTATAGGATTGTATAACGATACTGGGGAATTATTAGCAGTGGCTAAACTTAGTAAGCCTCTGCCTAAAGATTTCACTAAGCAAATATCATGTAGAGTAAAGTTAGAATTTTAAAATGTTTATGAGATCAAATGTCAGCATTCAAACGTCTAAATAATAACGATGTTGTAACCATACCTTATATTGCCAATAAAGTGTGGGATATGCCGTCTTGTGGACTAGAGGAGTATGGAGTATCTATTTTTACAGGAAAAAAATTAACAGGTAGTTTTTCTCCGGGATCTGAAAATAGATATAATGGACAATACGAAAGATTAGTTTATGATTCTATAAATCACTTGTATTATCAACAATATTCAGCATCTTTTTTGTCAGTTTCTGACAGACTATCTTCAAATTATTATAGCAGTTCGGTAAACACAAGAGCGTCATCTTCTTACTATGATTACACTCCTGTAGGATATATGCACAAAATGTTTCCAACCGAAGCAGGACAAGAAATAAAAGTCATATCAGTAAGTAAAGATATATACGGAATATCCTTAGATCCTTTAAGTTTTGTTATATCTTCTTCAGACTATTATTTGCAAGATGACGGTAAAGGTAATGTATATGATAATTCTGCTTCTGGTAGTGGAAGCTTAGTAGGCAATGTATTTTATGAGCATGGAATGGTCGTTATAACAAACCAAAATTACCAATCTATTTTTCCTGTAAACCCATATGCTAAAGATGATTTTATAGAATTCAAAAAAAGTACTGTACCAAAAACAATATATCCTTTAAATAATGATGATGCAAAAGGTTGGACAAAAATAACAAGTTCAATAACATTGTCTGGTTCTAATGCAGGATATTTTACAAATAATGGAGACGGAACTTTAACATTTACAGTATCAGAGTCTGGAGATTATCCGGTATATTATAGGTATAGCAGTCTGTCCCCAGACGGTTCTTGTACATTAACATCAAATTATGCAGAAATACTTGTAAGAATCAAAAAACCAGTGTGTGACTTTACGATTAATGTATCTGAGGTAGATTCTTGTGTAGTTGCGGATGGAGTTGCTATTGTTATAACCCCTACTCCCAGTCCAACACAAACTCTTACTCCTACTTTAACTTCTACACCAACTTTAACATCAACACCAACATTAACACCTAGTCCAACATCTACATCTGGACTAACTCCTACACCTACAGCAACACCAACTTTAACTCCTACTTTAACACAAACATTAACACCTAGTCCAACCCTAACATCTACTCCTAGCCCAACTCTAACATCTACTCCAACGTTGACTCCGTCTCAGATAGTGTCTTATGAGTTTAATGGAGTGGGATATGGGAACACACCTTCTCAAGCTTGTGATGATGCTGCTATAAACTCAAGAACTGTGTATTCTAATTGTGCTATAATATCTGGTGGTTGTATTATATATACAGATGCTGCTATGACAGTTCCGTTAGTAGGATACACTGAAATTTATATACCAACATCTAATTGGACTATATCAAGTGTTGATGGAATTATTAATGGAATATCTCCAGTACAATGTTAAAAAATGGCAACAAAAACAGTATTTTTAAAAGTATCTAGAATAAGTGTTGGGACAGGTCCTTTTAATATATCTGATGATGTAGATGGCATTCTAGCTACAGATATTTTAGCTTCTCAGCTAATATCTGGATACTATCTTGTAGTAAATTCAGAAGCAAGTTACATAGAAGTAGTGTCTACCGGAACTTGTCGTACAAATTTAAGAATAACTATAAATAATTTACCAACAAGCACCCCAACCCCAACAACAACACTAACATTAACTGTAACACCAGGATTAACAAGCACACCTACATCTACTAACACTAGCACACCTACTTTAACAAGGACGCCAACCTTAACAAGGACGCCAACCTTAACAAGGACGCCAACCTTAACAAACACTTATACCCCTACATCAACACTTACTCCTACTTTAACAAACACTCCAAGCACTTGCACAAGACCTGGAGGATTGATAGAAGTAGTGTTTTATGATAATTTGTATAATATAAGCTCAAGCACTTACACAAATTTTACTTCATCCTATTCTAGTGCATGCGCTGCGTTGCAGACTTATTTAGGAAATCCTTCAAATTTTAATTTAATAGGGCAACAAAATGAATTAGGAGCATTACTAGTCGGTTACACAGTCTATTCTGACATAAATGTTACAAATTGCAATACAATACCTACAGGGTATTACATAACTGACGTAGATTTAAACCAAATAACATATGTTAGTGGGGGCATAATAATATCAATATCAAATTGTCCAGACCCCACAAAAACCCCCACCCCCACCTTAACTAGTACAGCAACTCCTACTACCACCTCTGGTCTAGTATCTACTCAAACTGCAACTCCTACACTTACTTCTACTCCTACTCTTACACCAACACAAACTGCTAGTCCTACTTTAACTCCCACATTAACTTTGACTTCAACAAACACTCCAACATCTACTACAACAAACACAGCCACTAGTACTCCAACTTTAACTAATACTTCCGTATCTACTAATACTCCTACTCCTACTAGTACTAATACGCCTACTATAACTCCAACTAGAACATCTACACCTACCCTTACTCCTACTAATACTTCAACACTTACTGCTAGTCCTACTTTAACTTCAACTCCTACTCCTACTAATACTGCAACACTTACTGCTAGTCCTACCCCTACAAATACTGCAACACTTACTGCTAGTCCTACTTTAACTTCAACTCCTACTCCTACTAATACTGCTACTTCTACAAATACTCCGACTTCCACAAATACCCCTACTTTAACAGCAACTTTAACTGCTACTCCAACAAATACACAAACTGCAACAAATACTCCAACACCAACAAATACACAAACAAGGACACCAGATCCAACTTTGACTCAAACTCCTACTTTAACTAGTACTACTACTCTTACTTTAACTCCTACCACTAGTCAAACTACTCCTCAAAGTGTGGTGACTCAAAGTCTTACGCACTGGTACGAAGCAGCCGATGTTAATTCCTATCCTGGAAGTGGAAGTACTTGGACAAACTTAATTACTTCTACTAACGATAACATAACTTTATACAACACCCCTTCTTATATATCTAGTAACGGAGGAGCTTTGGTGTTTAATGGCACAAACCAATATGGAACAAACAACAAAATAAAATATGTAAACAGAGAATTTACTTATAATTTAGTAGTAAATTTTGGACCTTTAGCTAGTGGATTTAGTGGCTACAGGTATTTAACTACTTCTGATGGATCTTTTATTTGGTCTGTAACAAGAGAATTTGATCCTGTAAAAATAACAGATTTAACTTTTGGACAAGGATCTTCCAGTTTTTACCCTAATATTAACAACCCTAACGGTGTAATCTCAGGAAGCAAAAATATAATGTTGACAGTAGTAAGCACTACTTCTTCTATAAAAGCTTATTATAATAGTACTTTAATACAAGAGATAAATGATAGGTTTGTAACTGTTAATTTGACAAACCCTATATCAATATACGCTGCTGATACTGGAAGTAGTAATTATACTTCTATGTCTATATCAAATATAATGTTTTATACTAGATCTTTAACTGAATCTGAAATAGTTCAAAATTTTAATTATTACGATACTTTATATGGATTAGAAACTCCTTCTCCAACTGCAACACCAACTTTAACTCCTACACCTACAAGAACACCTACACAAACTTTAACTCCTACTTTAACTAGTACTACTACTCCTACTTTAACTCCTACAACGAGCCAAACTGCTCCTCAAGGAATAGTTACTCAAAGTCTAACCCACAGATATGAAGCATCAGATTCTAACTCATACCCCGGAAGCGGAAGTACTTGGACAAACTTAATAACTTCTACTAATGATAACATAACTTTATATAACACGCCTAACTATATATCTAGTAATGGAGGTGCAATAGTTTTTAACGGCTCAAACCAATATGGAACAAACAACAAAATAAAATATGTAAACAGAGAATTTACTTATAATCTAGTAGTAAATTTTGCTCCTTTAGCTAGCGGATTTAGTGGGTATAAATACTTAACAACTTCTGAAAACTCACTTATTTGGTCTTTAGCAAGAGAATTTGATCCTGTAAAAATAACTAATCTAACTTTTGCACAAGGCTCATCTAGTTTTTATCCCAGTATAGATAATTCTAGTGGCATATTTTCAGGAAGCAGAAACGTGATGTTGACAGTAGTAAGTACTACTTCGTCTATAAAAGCTTATTATAATAGCACTTTAATACAAGAAATAAATGATAGATTTGTTACTCAAAACTTAACAAATCCTATAACTATGTACGCTGCCGATACTGGAAGTAGTAGTTATATTTCTATGTCAATTTCTAACATCTTATTTTATACTAAATCATTAAGCGAATCAGAGATTGTACAAAACTTTAATTATTATAATACTATATATGGACTAGAAACGCCCATTCCTACACAAACACCAACTTTAACTCCTACACCTACAAGGACCCCTACGTTGACTCAAACCCCAGGCATAACAAACACTAAAACTCCTACCCCTACAGTAAGTTTAGCAGCAACAGGAAGTTCTACTAATTTGTTATCTGTTACTAGGGATATGACTTTTAATATTAATGGAAGAAAAGGAAAAGATATATACGGGTTTTTTAATGGTAATTTAACAGGATCTGATGCTGGTATTAACAACAATGGTATTAACGAAGATACTTTTGCATTGCCTTACAGATCTTTTGTAGCTTTAGATAATGTCTATACAAATTTTCGAATGGAGTATCTAGATGCTTTTACATCTACAACAGAACAATGGCGCGTAAGATTGTATGACGATAATAAAACATTACAAGGAACTTATTGGTTTGATGACACTAGCGGATTTTTAACTTGGAGACAAGTAACTGGAATAAGCGCTACTGCTAGCGTTAGATTTATAGAATTTTACACAACTTCCTCAGCCCTCATAAACAATGCTTTTGTATCTCAAGTAAGACTTTATGGTGATTTTTATACAACCGCATCTAGCATATATACTGGATCTACTATAGTAGACATACCAGATTTTGGAGCATATGCTAATGGTATGAATACTTTGGACGATAGAATAAGAAACTACGATTCTAACGGAACAAATATAATGTCAAAAGTAGCAAAATCTCTAAGAATAGGATATATAGGAACTACTTTTGATTATTATCCAGACACTTACAATAGTCTTACTTCTAGTATATTTTGGATAGGAAGATACGGAACTAATTATACGGCAGAAAGAGTTAAAAACAACTCAATTTCTCACAGCTTTAGTGCCTCAATGTATAGAAATGGAGGATCTATTCAAAATCTAGATACAGCTTCAGCAAGCCAAAACACCACTTATTTAGATGGAGCACAAAGCTTTAAAAGAATAATTTCTGGTTCAAACCCAGAAACTCCAGAGGCTTGGGTAGGCACATCTAATTTATATTATAAAATTGCTGCAATCTGGGGTAGTAATACTAATGCAGATACTTCAAGTATATTCGTATCTGGTGGTGCTAGTACTGCTGGGCAAAATATATTTCAAGAAATAGAGTGGGACAATGAACCAAATAGAGATTGGGTAGGGGGAAATGCATATCACTCTCCATCCGCTTATTACGAAGCTTTAAAAGCTACTTACACTAGTATAAAACAAGCAGACCCAAATATAAGAGTAAAAGCTGGAGCGGTAACTTACATGGACACAGCTTATTGGAAAGGATTGTATTTTTATCATTATTGGAATTACGGTCTAACTGATTTTCCAGCCGATGGTTTATGTATGAATCTTTACATGAACACAGAACTAGATGGACAACCCTTTACTGGATCAGGCATATCTCCAGAAGCATGGGGTCTACAATCAAGACTATCTTCTTTGAAGACTCTATTTAACAATCAATTTCCAAATAAACTACTTTATTGGACAGAATATGGATATGCTACAGATGCAGGATCTCCTTATTATGCAAGACCTATAGGATCTAGATCTACTTTTTATGTAGCTAGTGACTGGATATTAAGAGTAAAAGCTATAGCACAGGCGGCAAATATAGTAAGCAGAATGGACTATTATACTTACTTTGGAGATGGCAGCTATATATTCGACTCAATGAGAATAACAACAGACTCTTTTAATCCAGGATATGTTAGTAGTAGTGTAGCTCCTATGGGATATGCTTTAGCAAATGAGTTATTTATTGAAAATGATTACAAATGGTTTAGTACTTTAGAAATTTCAGGAAGCACCACAGGAGTGTGGGTAACTAAGAAAAATCATGCTACTGACTCGTTAAAAAAATTGTACAAGGTGTGGCTAGGTTCTTCAACAGGCAGTTCTCAAGCCGATTATGTGCTAAATGTAGGAACAGGGTCTCTTTCCGCAACCTACTATACGCCAATATATAATAGTTATTATCCATATTCACAGTCTTTAAGTATATCTGGAAGTTATTATGTTGTTTTACCCGCTGTTTCTGAAAGTATGGCTTGGGTAGAAGTGGTATATGATTCATCATCTATTACTCCGACTCCTACTTTGACTAGGACTACAACTCCTACCCCAACTCCTACTCCTACTAGGACTCCTACTCCTACTAATACACCTACTTTAACATATAGCACGTTGATAACCAATACTCCCACACCTACAAGAACACCCACTCCTACTACTGGAGAACTTATAATGGGAGGAAAACCGACGGCAATGTATTTACCTACCGGATATCAATCAACCGGAAGCTATCCTTTAGTTGTATTCTTGCATGGCGCAGGAGAGGTAGGAAGTAATGTATCTGGCTCTGATTTGTACCTAGTTAAGAATTTCATATCCAGCCAAACTAATATATTAGCAGAAAAAGACAGTAGGCAATTTGTATTAGCCGCACCACAAATTATACCGTCTATAAATGAACCAGTACAGTTTTTAAGTGCATGGCAAGCCGAGTATATAGACAAAGTAATAGAAGCAGTAAAAACTACTTATAGTATAGATCAAGATAGAATATATTTAACTGGTGTATCTTTAGGTGGAGGTGGAGTATGGCAGTATATAGCAACTAGTGCTTCATACACTAATAAAATAGCAGCTGCAAACCCAATTTGTGGAGTATGTTTAGGAAGCGCTGATTTTAGCTTAATATCCTCTAGTGGAGTACCAGTTTGGGCTTTCCATGCACAAAATGATACTACTGTAGGAGTTGGGTGTACAACTTCTCAAGTAGCAGCAGCCGGAGGACCTAATAGCCAAGTGCAACAGACATTGTACGCCACTGGAGGCCACTCTATATGGACTACAGTATATAACGATTCTAGTATGTGGAACTGGATGTTTTCACAATCTTTAGGCGCTTAATTGTCAGTATTGGTAGAAGACAATAATACTATTGTGTATATTTATATACAAATTGTCTCTATAATAGATTTATTATTAAAAAATGGCTTTGACTAGGTCTGTATACATTAACATAGCACATATAGGATCAGAATCGGGACCTTTTAAGATTGGTGATAATATAGAAGGTTTTACAGTTTATGGAGTTTTAGCTTCCCAATTAATTTCTGGATACGTATTAGAAGTCAATATATTAGCTACATACGTTATAGTTGAATCTGTAGGAGAGTGTAACACTTACTTGGAAATTCCTATAAACACAAATCCTACTTTGACTCCTACTCCAACAGTAACTTCTACTGCCACTCCTACTCCTACTACAACATCTACACCTACTTTAACTAACACTGCTACACTCACTCCTACTATTACTCTAACAAACACATCAACGCCAACAAACACTAATACAAGTACACCAAGTAATACTCCTACTTTAACTAATACTCCTACTAACACAAGTACTAGCACCAGTACTCCTACTTTAACTAGTACTCCTACTAGTACTCCTACATTAACAAAAACAGCCGCTCCTACTAGTACTCCTACTATGACAGGAACACCTACAAAAACTGCCACTCCCACAAAGACATTAACTGGTACTCCTACAGGAACTCCAACTCTTACTCCCACCCCCACTGCAACATATACAAATACTCCTACAAGAACTCCTGGATTGACTCCTACTTTGACTAGTTCTCCAACTAGAACACCTACTCCTACTTTGACTAGTACTCCTACTAAGACAACTACTCCAACTTTAACTAATACTAGAACTAGCACTCCTACTTCTACTAGTACCCCAACTCTAACTAATACCCCCAGTCTTACTTCTAGTCCTACATTGACACCCACTCCTACTTTAACAAACTCTGCTACAAATACGCCTACTGCTACCAATACTCCTACTAATACGCCTACTCTAACTAGTACCCCTACTAATACTCCTACTTTAACTAATACACCTACTAACACTTCTACTGGAACTCCTACTGCTACACAAACGTTAACTGCAAGTCCTACATTAACTAGTACTAGCACTCCTACTGCTACCAATACTCCTACTAATACCCCTACTCTAACTAGTACCCCTACTCTAACTCCAACTATAACACCAACAAGAACTAGTACTCCTACTAGGACTGGTACACCTACTCCTACTAATACCCCTACTAGGACTGGTACACCAACACCGACTAATACTCCTACTTCTACGTTAACGGCTACACCCACTTTAACTAGTACACCAACACCAACTAACACTACCACGTTAACTGCTAGTCCGACTTTAACTAATACATCAACACCGACTAATACTCCTACTAGGACTGGTACACCAACACCGACTAATACTCCTACTGCTACCAACACTTCTACGTTAACGGCTACGCCCACTTTAACTAGCACGCCTACGCCTACTAATACGTCTACTCCTACGCCCACTACAACACCATGTCCTTGTTTTTGTGGATTAACAATTAGTAATTTAGAAAGTTTTACTATATCGTATAGCTACGAAAGTTGCTATGGTGGGATATATACAGGATCAATAAATCCAATAGAAGGTATAAGTGTACTATGCAACAATGAAAACCCCGCTTCTTTTGTAAAATATGGAAGCATACAAATTACACCTTCTAATGCCAATTATTATATATTTTACGGGTCTTGTAGAGAGATAATACCTACTTTAACTCCTACGCCTACTAACACATCAACTCCTACTCCTACTAATACCTCTACTGCTACTAATACGCCTACGCCTACTAATACACCAACGCTTACTAGCACTGCTACAAACACACCTACACCCACTTCAACTGCTAGTCCTACTTTGACTGCCACTGCTACTTTGACTAGTACGCCTACTCCTACTAATACATCTACTCCTACTAATACACCTACGTTAACAAACACACCTACGCCTACTAATACACCTACGTTAACTAGTACTGCAACTTTGACATCTACACCGACTAGCACACCTGTAGCTACTAGTACGCCTACGTCTACTAATACACCTACTCCTACTAATACTACAACATTAACTGCTAGTCCTACCTTGACAGCAACTCCTACTTTGACTAGCACCCCTACTCCTACTAACACTCCTACATTAACTGCTAGTCCGACTTTAACTAGCACATCCACGCCAACATCTACTCCTACTTTGACAAACACAAGTACTTCTACAGCTACTCCAACTGTAACAGCAACTTCTACTTTGACAAGTACTCCTACTCCTACTCCAACTATGACACTGACTGCTAGTCCTACACTAACACCTACTTTGACTAACACTTCTACACCAACTTCTACTCAAGCACTTCCTTATTCTTACATTGTTTATTATGTAGGATATAACCCAACTCCAACTCCATATTATTTTGGAGCAGTTAGTCATGAAGATGCATGTGCATTGACGGAATCAGTCGTAGTATATAGTTCTACAACTCCATTTCAGAATGGAATGAAACTATTTTTAGATAGCATAGGAACTTTTGAGTTTCAATCATCAGATCCGGAAGTAAGGTATTTTAAATACAACAATTTTACTTTTGATTATTTTACTGAAGCTAGCCACAGTGTACAAAATTTAACAAGCTGTGGTACACCTACGCCTACTCCTACAAGAACACTCACCCCCACTTCTACTTTGACACCTACCCCTACTCCTACAAATACGCCTACGTTGACTTCTACACCTACTAGTACTCCTACTTTGACTGCTAGCCCTACGTTGACTGCTAGTCCTACTTTGACACCTACGCCCTCTACACAAGGATGTACTTGTTCCGGATATATAATAACTGTAACACAGTTAGACATAGATTCAGCAACAGGAAATTCAAATCCTCAACTAAACGGTGCTGTAGTATGGCAATATTATGATTGTGCAACAAACACTCTGCAAGTAGAGTATTTTACCGTAGAAGGAGACTATTATAGGTGCGCTTGTGGATATTTAGAGCCAGTAATATACACTGATAACAGCATGTTAAATGGTACTAGCTATGTGACATATCAAGCACCATGTACACCATAAAAAAATAATGTAAAAATATCTATTTTTATGTAAATGTTTTGTAAATTTGTTATAAAATAAAATATCGTTGATGAAAACAATATTTGTACAAATAGCCAGTTATAGAGATCCAGAACTTTTGCCTACTTTAAAAGACTGCATTAGCAAGTCAAAATACCCCGAAAATCTAAGATTTGGGATATGTTGGCAACATTCCAAGGATGATGCGTGGGACAATTTAGAAGAATTTGTAAATGATAACAGATTCAGAATCATAGATATAGATTATTCTGAAAGCAAAGGAGTTTGTTGGGCCAGAAACTATGTTCAGCAAAAGTACGATGGGGAAGATTATACACTACAAATAGATTCTCACCATAGATTTGTAGAAAATTGGGATGAAATTTTGATCGAGATGATCGAAGATTTGCAAAAAAAAGGCCACAAAAAACCTCTTTTGACTGCCTATGTCCCAAGCTATAACCCCCAAAACGATCCACAAGAAAGAGCCCAAGAGCCTTGGTGGATGACATTTGACAGATTTATCCCAGAGGGAGCTATATTTTTTCTACCAGCAGCAATTCCAAATTGGCAATCATTAAATGAGCCCATACCTTCCAGGTTTTATTCAGCACATTTTTGTTTTACTTTAGGTCAATTTGCTAATGAAGTGCAACATGATCCTAATTATTATTTTCATGGAGAGGAAATTTCGATAGCTGCTAGAGCTTATACTCATGGATATGATCTTTTCCACCCACACAGAATAGTTTTGTGGCACGAATATACTAGAAGAGGCAGAAAAAAACAGTGGGATGATGATTTAGAGTGGGGTAATAAAAACAATGAGTCTCACAAAAGAAACAGAGTACTTTTTGGAATGGACAATGAATGTAGATGTTCTATAGATTTTGGAAAATATGGTTTTGGAAACCAAAGAACACTAGAAGAATACGAGGCTTATTCAGGAATAAAATTTAGAACAAGAGGTGTTCAACAGTATACGTTAGATAACAAGTTTGCACCTAATCCCATAATATCTGATAAAGCAGCGTATGAAAAGTCTTTTCTTAAAATATTTAAACATTGTATAGATTTATCCTACGATCAAGTACCAGAGAAGGATTACGATTTTTGGTGCGTAGCTTTTGAGGACGGATCTGGAAATACAATACACAGACAAGATGCGGACGAAAATGAGATAAAAACAAAGTATAATGACCCAGATGGGTATGTAAAAATATGGAGATCGTTCCACACAGAAGTTTTGCCAAAAAAATGGGTAGTTTGGCCCCACTCTATATCAAAAGGATGGTGCGATAGATTAACCGGAAATATATAATAAAATATGAAAATAACAGTTTGTCAATTTAGCACTTCTAATGTGCCTTATTTAAATTATACAAGAGAAATAAACAAAGCCTATTGTGATAAACTTGGGTATAATTATTACGTAGAATTGGATGATCAAAAAATAATGAGTAAACTAGAGGGCAGGTCTATAACTTGGTATAAACCGCATTTAATTAGAGAAGTTATGGAAAAATTTTATGACTCTGAATACATACTGTTTTTGGATATTGATGCTGTTTTTGCAAATCATGATCACTATATAGAAGAATTTATTGAGTCTTCTGCCGACATAGTAATGACTAAAGACCACGGCCCATCATTAGTAAATGCAGGAGTTATTCTTATAAAAAATAATATGAGAGTATATTCTTTGATGAAAAAATGGTGGGATTTGGGAGATAAATATCCAGAGTATAAGACTGGTTTATGGCATGATCAAACTTGTTTAAAATACTTGTATGATGAACCAGAAGTTAGAGACATATTTAAAATAATTGAAAACAACATTCTAAATTCAAGAATATACAATTCTAAGTGTTTTGTTTTTCATGCATTTTCTTATGGTACTGATCCTTATAGAACAATAGATAATGTTTATAATAACATTTTTAATATAAAAGAAAGTTCTTCTATGACATTAAGTCAAATTGCTAAAAAATATCCTACAGACAAGGATTTTTCTCATAACTATTTTGATTCAGTGTATGAAAAATACTTTAGTTCAATAAAAGAGGAAGTAAAAAATTTATGTGAAGTAGGCGTAGGAGGTTTTTGGGGAGATGTAGGTTGGATACCAGGAAACTCTCTTAGAGTGTGGGAAGAGTATTTTAGTAATGCGCAAATTTTAGGTTTGGACATAAATAGTTATGATTTAAAAAATGAGGGGAGAATAACAGTAGATTGGATAGACCAGTCAAAACGAGACGTTTTAGAAAAATATGCTGAAAAATTACAAATTCAAGATATTATTTTAGATGATGGGTCTCACAACATGCATGATCAACAAATAACTTTTGCTATTTTTTTTAAAAAATTAAAGCAAGGAGGGATATTTGTAATAGAAGATTTGCATAGTAGTGTGGAAGTAAAAATTCCAGAAAAGAGAGATTTTTGGGGATGGGGAGATCCAAATGTAGTAACTACTATGGAGATGTTAGAAAATTTTAAATCTACAGGAAAAATAAAATCAGACTATCTTACAGAAGAAGAATGCAAGTATTTAGAGGAAAACATAGAATATGTAGAAATTTTTACAGTTGGTCCAACTAGTATTACTTCTATTATAAAAAAGAAATAATGTTAGATAATTATTCTATTAATAAAGACGGTTTGATATATCAAGTAGATAAAATACCTTTTGTATATAATGAAGAGTATGTAAAAGTTAGGTATGATACTTATGGAGAGTTAAATAAGTACATGTCTTATCTGAGACTTGGTTATTTATTTGGTGCAACACAAACTGTACAAATAAAGTCTATATTAGATGTGGGTTATGGAAATGGAGCTTTTTTAAATGCATGCGAAGGATCTATAGAAAGAAGATATGGATACGATATTACAGGATACCCAATACCAAAAGGTGCAACATTTATAGAGAATTGGAATAATTCTAAAAATCATTTTGATGTTATAACATTTTTTGATGTACTAGAACATTTTGAAGATCCTTACATAATAAAGAATCTGAATTGTAATTACATTATAATTTCTTTGCCTTGGTGCCATTATTTCTCGGACGAATGGTTTAAGGATTGGAAACACAGAAGGCCAAACGAGCATTTATGGTTTTTTAATGAAAAATCTATCCACTCTTTTGCAAATACTTGCGGATATAAAGTAATTAGTTATACAAACATAGAAGATAGCATTAGAAAATCTAGTGAAAATTATGAAAATATTTTAACTTTTTGTTTAAAAAAACAATACGAATGATACTAACACATTGTGGAAAATTTGGAGACTTTGTACCAAGTTTAATAATACCAAATTACTACTATAAAAATAAAAAAGAAAAAACCACATTTATATTATCAAGTTGGTTTAAGAGAATAGTAGGATTAGAGATGTTTTTGATGTCGCAAGATTTTACAGAGCAAGTAATCTTTGATGATTTTGTTCCTGATAATTTTGATTATGGAGCACAACCTTACAAGTTTAAACCAAAGTGCATAACAACAGAAAAGTATTATAATTTAGGAATATCTGGGGCTTTAGATAAATACCTCGGGATAAAATATGCGGAAGAACATGGATTAAATTATGATACAAATATATCTTTGAATTTTATAGATCCTGATTTTTTTTCTTCTCTTAGAGGGCTAAACGTTTATACACATTTTTATGACGAAAGATGGGATAAAGAAATGTATTCTGTTAGATTTACAGAATTACTTCCTAAAGAGGGATATATACCTTTTGATCCTTACAAACCTCTTTTGTATAATTTAAACCTTGCTTACTACGCGCAAAATGCTATTTTTTATCCTAACGGATTTAGTGTTTTAGCTGACATTTGTAATATTAAGTTTCATTTGATTAACGGCAGTGTTAATGCCAATACTTATTATCTAAACGTGGGAAAATGATAAGCATAGTGTACTCTTGTTATATGGTAAATGATTGGAAGGATAGGGCTTTAAGACAAATAAATAGACTTAAAACCTCTGGATTATACGATGCTTCTGATGAAATATTTTTTATAGCAACAGACCCTACTGCTAACCAGGAGGAAGAGTTAAACAGTTTGTTAAAAGATTTTTCAAAAATAAAAATAGAGTTGCATACTAGAAATTGGTACGAGGGATTTGCATTGAAAAAAGTCGATTTTTTGGGAAGAAACTCGGAGGTGCCAAAAAAAATTTTATATTTTCACTCTAAAGGAGTTTTTAATGTATATAAAAACTTTGCAACTGAAGAAAAAGATGAATTGAAAATAAAATCGGTTGCAAGTTGGGTAGATGCAATGGAGTATTTTTTAATTGATAATTGGAAATTGTGTGTTGATAAACTAGATGAATTTGATACGGTAGGAACTAGCATATACGCGTATTGGTACTGGGGCAATTTTTGGTGGGCTAATTCTGATTATATAAAAACTAATGTTCCTTTTAATGATTATTTTGGAGGATCTAGATGGCAGTGCGAATCTTGGTTGCATGATTCCAATAGTAATAGAGAAGGTATAAAGTTTTATGAATTTTATCATTTTAATTACAATCCTTTTTATACATTTATACCGTCCTATATATACGAAAACAATGATAAATCTGATTTAAGATTTTCTATATTAGAAGCAAAGTACGGATATTTTGCTCAACAATTAGACGAAGGCAGGGGACTAGAAATATTGGAAGATAGAGTTGTAGATGTCACTCAACAAACAATAGATGTAAATGTGAGTAGAACTGAAAACACAAATATTATCTTATACCCAGAAGAACTAACCTCCGAAGATCCTTGTCCTGGTGTACCAAAAAATCTAAGAGTAAAATTTAAAACTAATAAAGACGATATTATTTATGAAGTTACTTCTTATTTTTCTAATCCAATAAAATTATTGTAGTCTTGGCAGAAGGAGTATACAAAATAACAGAAGAGTTTGAAAAAAAATTGTCTCATTATACAGGAGCTCCTTATGTAGTAGCTTTGGACAATGAAAGCAATGCCATATTTCTTTGCCTTACATATGAACAAATAAAAGGTAAAGAGATAAGTATACCCTCTAATACATACCCCTCAGTCCCGTGCGAAATAATACACGCAGGAGGAAAGGTTAATTTTATAAAATCTTCTACAGATGTGTTAGTAGGAGATTATCAATTATATCCTACAAAAGTGTGGGATTCTGCTTTAAGATTTACAGCAGATATGTATAAACCAGGAACTCACACATGCATATCTTTTACTGGTCCTTACAAGCACCTTAAATTAGGAAAAGGTGGGGCAATATTAACAGATGATTACGAGGCTTTTTTGTGGTTTAAAAGAGCCAGGTATAGTGGAAGAAGGGAGTGTTCTTATTATGATGATCATTTTGATATGTTAGGTTGGAATTTTTATATGATGCCTGAAATAGCAGCTAGAGGTCTTCTTTTAATGAATCAGTTTTATAATTTAGATGGCACTAAAATTAAAAACAAAGACATATCCCACAAATATCCTGATTTATCTAAATTTTCTATATATAAACAATAGTGTGTATGGACAAAAAAAATGCTCTTATAGGAGCAGGAGGCTTTGCTAAAGAAGTAGCCAGTTCTATGAAATCGGATTATGGACGTAATATAATATCTGTTTTTTTTGTAGAAGATCATTTTTATGATAAAAATAAAATAAATGATAAGTATTATTCAATATTGCCACTAAGTGAATTTAGTCCTGATAAATATAGATTAGCGGTAGCTATAGGAAATCCCCAAATAAGAAAACGAATAGTAGAAAATTTACCTACTAATACAGAATTTATTACTTATATAAGTAGTAAAGCTATAATAGGATCTGATGTTCAAATAGGAGAAGGTAGTATTGTATGTGCCGGTACAATAGTAACAACAAATGTTATTGTAGGAAAACACTCTCATTTAAATCTTCATACCTCTATAGGACATGATACCGTAGTAGCAAATTATTTTACATCAGCCCCAGGGGCTAGGATATCAGGAAATTGCATTATTGGAGAATGTGTTTATTTAGGCACTAATTCTTCCATAAAAGAAGGATTAGAAATATGTGACAATGTTGTTGTAGGACTTAATGCTGGAGTAGTAAAAAATATAAAAGAAAAAGGAACTTACGTTGGAGTACCGTCAAAAAAAATAAAATGAGATGTTTAATAATGGTAGTTACGTCAAAAACTCACAATCATGGAAATATTATAAACATAGATAGAGTTGATTTGACTAGAAAACTAGATGCTATTAATACTTGGGTAGAAGATGTGTTGTATTTAGGCCACGATGTTTTATTTTTTGAAGGAGGAAATGAAGTAGAGTATTATAACGAAAATAACAAAACTTTGTACCTTACAGTAGATGACAAATATGAGGAGATAGGAATACCTTCTAGGTTATATAATAAAGTACAATCTGCTTTTGTTTGGGCTTTATCAAATAAAAACTTTGATTATGTGTATCTTTGTGATGACGATGTTTATATAAACTCCGACAAATTTTTTGAAATAAAAATGACTCATGATTTTATGAGTTCTGGAGCTTTTGGTGGAGGAGGGTATTTTTTGTCTAAAAAAGCAATGAAAAAGATAATAGATTATAAAAACACTGCTTTTAGTGTATGCGATCTTGCTATGTACAGTGTATTAAAAAATGATCCAGAAATAACTACATTTTCTGAAAATAATAAACATGCAATATTTTATTTTCCTGCTGAATTGTACGCCACTATACATTATGTATCAGGCAAAAGATGTTATTTTTTAAAAAATATTTTAAAGTATTACAAAGAAAACGGGTATACTAATAGAAAAATAATTTTAGGAGGGCCTTTAGATACACACAAAGAAAATATACTTGTTACCTACGAATCTTCTTACAATAAAAAAACTAAAAGATGGTATGATTTCACAACTGACCCCAACGGTTGGGAGTATCATGGAGGATATACAAGAAGTAGCGTGAATATAAATAACTTAAAGACTTTTTGGCCTTATGGTAAAAATTCAACAAAATATTTTGTATTAAATTTTGATTCTTTTTTAGGAGATTATAAAGATAACGATCATTTGTATAAAGAAAATTTTCTATATCTTATTAATAAATGCACTGAATCTCTAATAGATA